>AEKF01000066.1_pt1 | contig 18727 bp, 15 predicted proteins | sample 342668 | NCBI WGS metagenome assembly AEKF01 (sample SAMN02954267, study PRJNA50815) | food metagenome | biome: terrestrial; feature: fermented food; material: kimchi; isolation source: Jonggazip commercial cabbage kimchi | place: South Korea | collected 2009-06 | reverse complement strand
CGATTTCTTTTAAATAAGCTTGTGCTAATTGCTGAAAAGCTTTGAGGGTGTCTTGAACGATAATTATCGGGAAGTCACTAGGCTGATTTTCACCGTGGTCTGCTGCCCATAAAGTAGCGCTGGCGCCATTATCGATGGCACCTTGAATGAAATTGTGCCCATCATTACCCCAAGTAATGGGAATAAAGAGGGACCCCGGTTTAGCTGTACGTCCATCGAAAGTAATTTCTGTGATTGGTTCACTAGTTGAATTTAATAATTCACCGTCCACGAGTTGGGCGATGGTGGCTAAAGAATATTTCATTAAAATGATCTCCTGATTGTAGTTTATATTAAGTTTATTTTATCAAAAAAAAGCCTAAAAAAGATTTCAAAGATCCTAATTTATTTAAAATAAATAATTTACAGGTTTCTTTTTGATCATAACTAAAAACTCTGGTAAATTCTGCTATAATAGGAATTAATCAGCTAAAAATTGATATATTTTAAATTAAAGAGGTAAAAAAGGGTATGGCTAAAGAAATTGGGATTGATTTAGGAACTGCAAATGTATTGATTTTTGTCGAAGGAGAGGGGATTGTGTTAAACGAGCCATCTGTTGTGGCCGTTGATATGAAAACCGATAGAGTTTTGGCAGTTGGAACTGAGGCTTACCAAATGGTTGGTCGGACTCCAGGGAATATTCGCGCCGTGCGTCCGTTGAAGGATGGAGTTATTTCTGACTTTGATATGACTGAAGCAATGCTATCGTACTTTATTAAAAAGTTAAACGTGAAGGGTGTTATGTCACGCCCTAATATTATGGTGGCAGCACCAACTAATATTACTGAAATTGAAAAAAAGGCGATTATGCAGGCGGCGGAAAAGGTCGGTGGTGCTAAAGTTTACTTGGAGTATGAACCCAAGGTTGCTGCAATTGGAGCGGGTCTAGATATTTTCTCACCAATCTCATCAATGGTAATTGACATGGGTGGAGGAACTTCTGATATTGCCGTTTTGTCTTTGGGTGATATTGTTTCAGCCCGTTCAATTCGTGTTGCTGGAGATAAGTTGAATAACGAAATTACCAGTTTTGCTAAGCGTCAACATGGTTTGCAAGTTGGTGAGCGGACAGCTGAACAAATTAAGATTCAGTTAGGAAATGCTCTTCAATCTGAAGATCCTGAAACGATGATTATTCGTGGTCGTGATATTTATGATGGAATGCCTAAATCTGTTGAAATCAATTCAAATGAAGTGGAAGTAGCATTGCATGATTCCTTCCAACAAATTGTTAAGGCGGCACATGATGTGTTGGCCGAAATTCAACCAGAATTGGCAGCAGATGTCATTGATCGTGGAATTGTTCTAACTGGTGGTGGGGCTCTTCTACGGAACATGGATAAATTGATTTCAGCTGAACTAGGAGTGCCAGTCTTTATTGCTGATCATCCCTTGGATAATGTTGCGCGTGGAGCTGGAGAATTGTTGGAACACATGCATGATAATTAAAATAACATTTTAATTGAGGAAGGAAAAAATAATATGTCAAATCGCAAAAATAAAGCTATCGATGTTGAAATTAAAGCTGTAACAGATCAACTGAGTGAAGTTAAAATTAATAAAAATACCCTTGGTCAAATTGATGAAAGTGGTACACAAATTCAAGTTCAATTAGGTCCAAATCACAAACAAATTGTTAATTCGTTTGATGAGGGTGTTGAAGTTTTAATCGCTGAATATAATCTTCATCACTAAAATGAATTGTGCTTGGCTTAAGCTAAGTGCCATATGCTAGATGAAGATGATACGAGGTAAAAGGAAATGTTCAAACGAATTTTAGACGGTAAAGGTGAGGTTGACTGGAGTATAATCTTTGTAGTTTTGATGTTAGCTTTGATTGGGTTAGGATCAATTTATGTCGCGGTTACCCACGATTCTAGTGGGGCCAATCCTGTCCGAATTATTACAATGCAAGGAATTTGGTATATTTTAGGAATTTGTGCAGTTATATTCATTATGCAGTTTGATTCAGAGCGACTATGGCGCATCTCACCTTATATTTTTGCTGTTGGAGTTTTCTTAATGGTAGCGGTGCTGATCTTTTATAGTCGAGCCTATGCCATGACGACCGGTGGTAAATCTTGGTTTGCTTTAGGACCATTAACTTTTCAACCGTCTGAGGTGATGAAACCGGCTTTTGTTTTGATGTTGGCGCGTGTAATTGCGATGCATAACATTGAATATAGTGAACACACTTTAAAGAATGATCTTTTACTCTTACGTAGAATTATTATTTGGAGTTTACCGATTATTATCTTAGTCCTATTACAGCACGATTTTGGAACTATGTTGGTTTTCTTAGCAATTATTTTTGGGATGACTTTGGTCTCTGGAATTTCATGGCGCATCTTGGGAAGCGTGATGGGTGTAGCTGGGGTCCTTGGAGGCGCAGCGATTGCATTAGTTGCTTCTGATGCGGGGCGTCAGATTCTAGGAAAGTTTGGATTCCAAGCTTATCAATTTGCACGAATTGATGCTTGGTTGAAGCCACAGGGGGATACCTCTAATTCAGCTTATCAACTCTGGCATTCAATGACGGCAATAGGTTCTGGGGGGCTAACTGGGACTGGATTTAATGTTTCCCACGTGAATGTACCAGTTCGAGAATCAGATATGATTTTTTCTGTCATTGGTGAAAATGCTGGCTTTGTTGGATCATTAATAGTCTTACTATTGTATTTCCTATTGATTTATCGTATTTTTCAAGTTGTGATGGAAACTTCTAACCAATTCTATGCGTATATTGGAGCTGGAATTATTATGATGTTAGTTTTCCACATTTTTGAAAATATCGGAATGAGTATTGGATTAGTACCGTTGACTGGAATTCCATTGCCATTTATTTCTCAAGGAGGTTCCGCACTAGTTGGAAATATGATTGGGATTGGGTTAATTATGTCGATGAGTTTCCATAATCAAAAATACACCTTATCAGAACGGGAGGGCTTTGCCTAATGCTTAAGATTGGATTTATCGGTGCTGGAAACATGGCGCAGGCCATGATGCAAGGTTGGTCAAAATTAGATTCTGATCAAGTGAGCCAAGGAGCTTATACTAGACATCATTTGCCTGAAACGACTCAGGCTTGGCAGGTTGAGGAATTTGGCAGTGCTATTGAAATAGCTATGGTCAGTGATATGCTAGTTTTAGCGACACCGCCGACCGCTTTAGAAAAGATCAGTGCAGATTTAAAACCGCTGTTGGAAATGATGCCACAAAAAATTATTGTTTCAGTTTTAGGTGGAATCTCACTTGATGCTTTGCAAGCAGCTTTAGGCGAACAAGCAAAAATTGTCCGAGCTTTACCAAATGTCAACGTAGCAGTAGGCCAAGGCTATACTGCAATGCATGCTGGAGCGCAAATTACTGCTGAAGAAAAAGGCGCTGTGTTTGCCATTTTGGCTGAATTAGGTCGGGTTGATGAAATGCCTGAAGCTGACTTTGGGGCAGTTAGTGCCGTCGCTGGTTCAGGACCGGCGTTTGTTGCGGGATTCATCGAAGCATTGACGGCTGCTGGTCAGACTGCTGGCCTGGACGAAGAGCGAGCTGTTAAATTAAGTTTACAAACTTTCCGTGGGACGTTAGATAAAATGGTTCAATCTGATCTAAGTGCGCATGAATTAGCGCAGTTAGTAATGACACCTGGTGGTTCAACTGCTGCTGGTTGGGAAACGATGCAAAAGGGTAATTTGAATGGATTAGTTTCTGATGTGATTCAGGCTACGATGCAAAAAAATGCCGAATTTGAATAAAATAAAAGTTTTTTTGGAAAAAGGCTTGCAATGAGTCTGAATTCTTGGTATTATATTATTTGTTGTTAAGGCGACAACAAGTAATTATGGCTCATTGGTCAAGCGGTTAAGACTCCGGTTTTTCACACCGGCATCCAGGGTTCGACTCCCTGATGAGCTATTATTAAAACGACATCTTTGGAAACAATGATGTCGTTTTTTTTATACAAATTATACATTGAATTATAATATGGTATTATTATAATTAAGATCTACATACCCAAACTGAGAGGTTAAAAATGTTAATTTTATTATTTATTGGGGCTGTTTTGCTAGTCCTGGCTGGAATTACGTATTTTCGGCGTAAAATCATTCGTTGGAGTTTATTAATTATTGGAATTATTTTATTGGTAGCAAGTGGGATTGGTGTTTACATGGCCCCCTCGCATCATTTGTTTATGAAAAAACAAGTTATAAATAAAACAATTAAGATGGATGCTAAGACGGTCGTTAATGATAAATCATTTATTGTTACTACGAGTGCTAAGAATTCAAAGTTTGAATATCATTACAAGTGGAACAATAAAAGTTATCGAATTACGCCTAAAACGGGCACGTACTAATGTGGTGAAGGGTTCCACTGCAGCCATTAAAGAAAATATTAGTAATTATCAAGCTAAAAACTTCTTTGATAAGTTCATGTTAGTTGGATTACCAACAAGTACAGAACCTGATGTTAAATATACGTTCGTCTTGCCAGATAATTGGTACATCATTTCTAGTGAACAAGACCAACAAATCCAAGATAAAGTTAAGGATTCAAAATCTGGTTTAGAAGATAAAATTAAAGAAGATGTTACTTCAGCTGTAAAAGAAGAAGTCAAAAAGAATTCGGATTACTTAAATGATAAGACGGCCCAAAAAAAGACCCAAGATGAAATTGTTAAATCAGTGACGAGCGATATCGATAAAAATCTTGATAATGATGTTAATAATATGTTGAAAGATTGGCATTTAAAGTAGTTAGTTAAATGGGAGTGTCTTAGGATGAAATACACATTAGAAATTAGAATGGCCGGCGAACGGATGGTTGGGATTATCGAAGATGAAAATGGTAATCAACAAGAAGTTAGTGAATTTTATCAACAGACTTGGTCAGAACAATTGAACGAGATGAATTTAAAAGCTATGGGAAGTTTCTTTCAAATGTTTGTTCAGAAAATTACGAAGCATTTACCCAAGCGTTCTGATATCACCACTATACAGTTACATGATAATATCGATGGGTGGGCATTTTTAGATAAAAATGGTCAAACTTTACAGAGTGCTAATTTTAGAAATGAATTATTACCTACGTTTACTGGCTATCTAAAAGCGATGCGCTTGAATGGAATTGTTGGACAATTGGAACGTAAAGCAGGCGCTGAATTTTCGGTAAATACGCCTTTGTTAGCGGCGCTTTGGTTCAAAAATGAGCATGCTGATCAATATGAAAAATTAGCCTATTTTGTTAGCTTTCAAGAGTATTTACATTATCTCTTCACAGGAAAAAATCAAATTATGCCACATTTAGCGGCACGGACTGGTTTATATGATTTAAGACATAATGGATGGGATCCTCAAGCTTTAGCCTTTGTTGGATTTAATGAAAAAATGTTACCAGACGTGGTGAAAGTGGAAGATTTTGAAGATCAGATTATACCTGAATTTTCTAAAAAATTAGGTTTGAATAAGGATACCAAAATTAAGTGGTAGAGCGTATAATATAATTGTTACCGGGGATGCAATTAGTCAAGGAAGTAAGGAGCCTAGGATTGTTTGATTTCGATCAAAAGGGTGCGATGCCCTGTTGTCCGGTAACGGCTAAGCTTGAGAGGTGAAGGACTCAGGCTTAGTGGGAGAATGGTCAAGTGTGATTACTTGACCAGATGGAAAAAGGTCTAGTTGTCGTGGTGGATCAACTAGACTATATGGTGGAATAAGATGGGGACATCTTATATAAAAGCACACACTCATTTAGTGAGAAGTGCTTTTTTTAATGCCTAAATTAACTTAACTTGCACAACTCATTTAATTTGGTATGCTTAATGCAAAGTTAAATTAGGAGGTATAGTTATGGAATTAATATCATGGAATATTGATAGTTTAAATGCAGCCGTGGAACATAAATCAGCTCGTGGGGAAATGACGTGGGCGGTGTTGCAAGAAATTGCAGCTCAAAAGCCAGCGGTCTTTGCGATTCAAGAAACTAAGGCCAAAAAAACGGGATTAACGAAAAAACAGACAGAAATCATGGCAGAATTGTTTGCAGGTTATTATCAGTATGCCAATATTAGTACTGGCCGTCCGGGATATGCCGGAACAATGATGTTAAGTCAAAAGAAACCGGTAAGTGTAGAATATCCAACGATTGGTGCACCAGGTGAGATGGATTTAGAAGGACGTATTATCACTCTGGAATTTGATGAATATTTTGTAACGACGGTTTATACGCCAAACTCTGGTTCGGAATTAGGTCGACTAGAAGATCGTCAGGCATGGGATCTTGCCTTTAAAGAATACTTACAGACTTTGGACCAACAAAAGCCTGTTATTGTTAGTGGCGATTTTAACGTTGCACATCAAGATATTGATTTAAAGAATCCAAAAAGCAATCATCTTTCAGCTGGATTTACCGATGAAGAACGGACTAGTTTTACCGAACTTTTGGCAGCTGGGTTTATTGATACATTCCGAACGTTGAATCCAACGGTAGAACAAGTGTATACGTGGTGGGCCCAAATTAGTCGGACGTCTAAGCAAAATAATAGTGGATGGCGAATTGATTACTATCTCGCTTCAAATCGATTACAAGATAAATTAAAAGACTTTAAAGTCCTAGATACGGGTGAACGGAAAGACCATGCGCCTATTAAAGTTGTTTTTGATTTTTAATAGGTAAAAGTGTTGACTAAACCTTGATGTTCCTGTATATTTATATATTGTTGTTGAGTAATCAACTCAATGGCCCAATGGTCAAGTGGTTAAGACGTCGCGTTCTCAGCGCGGAATCCAGGGTTCGATTCCCTGTTGGGCTATAATAGTAATAATTTAAAACCGTTAATCAGATTACTTTCTGATTAACGGTTTTTTATAATTTTAATGGTTAAAAATTTTTTCAAAACTTTGGCTAAAAGAATACTTGTTAAAATATACCAAACAATGCGAAAAACCTTTTTAAAATTTGATCGGTAAAAAATATTGAATTTAACTAATTATAGTTAAGCATTGTGGTATAACAATGCGATTGAATATCAGAACATGATATAATAGTAGAAAAGTAACAGTTAGGGGAATAATTATGAGCTTTAATCTTTATTTGGTCCGACATGGACAAACATATTTAAATAAATATAATCGGATGCAGGGGTGGTCTGATGCACCGTTGACTGATAAAGGAATTACAGATGGTTTGGCTGCTGGAAACCGGTTGGCTAACGTGAAGTTTGATCATGTTTATTCTTCTGACTTATCACGTGCAGTACACACTGCTGAATATATTATGGAGAACAATAAAGCTACAGATACTAAGTTGACTCCTACACAATTACCAGAATTTAGGGAACAATTTTTCGGATCATTTGAAGGATTACCAAGTAGTGAATTAGCGGCTGATATTAAAAAACGTTACAATCTTGATAATGTTGCGGATTATGGGGATTTGATGAAGGCAATGACACAAGAAGAAGTTCTGGATGCAATTGCGGCGGCTGATGCTGAGGGGGATGCTGAGGATGCCAGAGCTTTCTGGCAACGTCTTGAAGCAGGTTTGAAATATTTGAAAGACCATACAAAAGATGGTGAAAATATTTTAGTAGTTGCACATGGAACGCTTATCCGGAATTTATCTGGAAAGTATGCTGGTCGGGAGTACACCTATTCAAGTATGTATAATGGTTCAATTTCAAAATGGGCCATTGATGACGACCAGATGAAATTAGAAGTTTTTAACGATATTGAGAAAGTATGGTGATCGAATGCATGAAAATGAGGAAAACCCTCGTGTAGCTGTCTTGTTAATCGGATTGGATCGAAATGATCCACAATTTGATTATCAAATGACGGAATTGGCTAATTTAACCGAGGCCAATCAGATGGAAGTTGTTTCTACGCTAACTCAAAAGTTAGATCGTCCTGTAGCAGCCACTTATTTTGGAAAAGGTAAAGTCGAAGAGTTAAAGGAAGCAGTTGCTTTTCATGAAGTAACGATGGTTGTAGCAAATGATGAACTATCACCTTCGCAAATTCGTAATTTAGAGGCACAAACTGGGGCTTCAATCTTAGATCGAACGGCTTTGATTTTAGATATTTTTGCTTCTCGAGCTAAAACTCGATTAGCTCAGTTGCAAATTGAAATGGCCCAACTGCAATATCAACTACCACGTTTACGGACTAGTATGAATGTACGGTTGGATCAACAAACTGGTGGTGGGGGCGGTAGTTTTACCAGTCGTGGATCTGGTGAAACTAAGCTCGAAACGAATCGACGTTTAATTGAGCATCAAATTTCAATGATTAAAAAAGAAATTACTGAGATTGAAGCTGATGATCAAAATCGGCGCAAGTATCGCGATAAGCAGGCGATTAAGAGTGTTGCTTTGGTTGGATATACCAATGCTGGAAAATCCACTTATATGAATGAGCTTGTGAAGCGTTATGGTGAGAATCAAGAAAAAACGGTTTTCCAAGCTGACATGTTGTTTGCAACTTTGGAAACATCCGTTCGTAAATTGAATTTACCTGATAACCAAACTTTCCTCTTATCAGATACAGTAGGATTTGTTTCTAAATTACCGCATAATTTGGTGGCGGCCTTTAGAGCAACATTAGCAGAAGCGGCTCAAGCAGATGTATTACTACAAGTGGTGGACTATTCAGATCCAAATTACAAAGCGATGATGGACACAACCACCCAAACTTTGAAGGAAATTGGAATCACTGATCTACCAATGATTACTGTTTATAATAAGGCTGATCGGATGATTGATATTAAATATCCAGAACGTACTGATGATACGCTAATTTTGTCGGCATTAGATTCTTCATCATTAGATATGTTGGTTGATACTTTACATCAAAAATTATTCGCTGATTTGAAGGAATACACATTATTAATTCCTTTTTCTGATGGACAAATTGTTGCCGCATTAAATGATGACGCAAATGTTACTTCAACTGAATATTTAGAAGAAGGAACCCAGATGAATGTTATCTTGACGCCCGTACAAGCGAGTCGTCTAGCACAATATATTCAAGAATAGTGCTTAGCATCAAAAGCGGTAGTGAAACTTGAACATTGTTTTTGGCTACCAATTTTACGAGAAGCATAGGGTAAATGTATAATTTTGCGTTTAAAAACGTTATATAGGTTGGATTGATAAAGTTAACAATGAAGCTCATATATTGGACGTTATTTAATCCCTTATATGAGCTTCATTTTTTATATTAATTACATTTAAAAAGGAGTGTGAATTTAAAATTTGGTGGCAATTTAATTTCACAAAAAGGTTATAACTAACTAACTTGAATTAATTTTATAAAAAGGTTAGACTAATCGATACTGTGTATTTTCAATTATTTATTTATTTATTCTAAACTAGATAAGGAGCATATTAGATGGATTTATTAAAACCTTATCTTGGTAAATATAAAGGGGATCTGGCTATCACTGTTATATCAGTGATTGTTATGGCCGGAGCTGCTTTATGGCAACCAAGATTACTACAAGAAGTCATGACGGCTATCACTCAAGATAAGATGAGCCGTGTTAATGCAATTGGTATTCAATTAATTGTGGTCGCTGTCATTGGGTTAATTGCTGGAACCGTAAATGCAATTTTTGCGGCAAAAGTGGCACAAAACATTGCAGCAGATGTTCGTGAAAAAACTTATCGTAAAATTCAGACCTTCTCTTTTGCGGATATTGAACGTTTTTCCGTGGGGAATTTGGTTGTGCGTCTAACTAATGATATTCAACAAATTCAAACATTAGTTATGACCTCACTTCAAGCTTTGCTTCGAATGCCTATTTTGTTTATCGGGGCTTTATATTTAGCCATTAAGACATTACCTGATCTTTGGTGGATCATTGTCATTATGGTTATTACAGTAATTTTAATTACAGCATTTGTCTTTGCTAAAATGGGACCTTTGTTTGGTAAAATTCAAGGATTGATTGAAAAAACGAATAACCTCGCTAAGGAAAATCTCCAAGGTGTACGAGTGGTTAAGTCATTTAATCAAGAGAAAAATGTCCAAGAAAATTTTGATGCGGCTTCTGGTGAATTGAATGATGTTAACGTTAAAATTGGTTATCTTTTCTCAGTAATGTCACCATTATTTACAATGGTTAGCCAATTGGCCATTGCTGGTTCAATTTGGTTTGTTGGAAATCAAGTTGGTAAACACCCACTTTGGATTGCTAGTGTTTCATCATTTACGAATTATTTGATGCAAATTATGATGGCCGTGATTATTGGTGGAATGGTGATGTCATTTGCGGCGCGTGGATTAGTTTCTATTAAGCGAATTAAAGAAGTGATTGATACTGAACCAACAATGACTTTTGAACAAGATGTACCAGAACAAGATTTGGTTGGATCAGTTGAGTTTGATGATGTTTCATTTAGCTATCCTAATGATGATATGGTGGTCTTGAAAGATATTTCATTTAAGGCGCAAGCTGGTGAAATGATTGGAATTGTTGGAGCAACGGGTTCTGGTAAAACTACCTTAGCTCAATTAATGGCACGTCTTTTTGACCCTAGTAAGGGAACGGTCAAAATTGGGGGTGTTGATTTAAAGCAGGTTAATGAAAAGTCATTACGGCAAACTGTTTCATATGTTTTGCAACGAGCAACCCTTTTCTCTGGAAAAATTGCCGATAATCTACGACAAGGTAAGAATGATGCTACTGAGCATGACATGAAGCGAGCAACAGAAATTGCTCAAGCTGCTGAATTTATCGAACGATATGAAGATGTATATGATCATCCGGTTGAGGAGCGTTCTTCAAACTTCTCAGGTGGTCAAAAACAACGTCTGTCGATTGCTCGTGGAGTTATTGCTGACCCTAAGATTCTGATTTTAGATGATTCAACTTCTGCTTTGGATGCTAAGTCAGAAAAGTTAGTTAAAGAAGCTTTGGATCGTGATTTAAAGGACACAACGACCTTTATTATTGCTGAAAAGATTTCTTCTGTCATTAATGCTGATCGTATCTTAGTTTTGGATGAAGGAAAATTAGTTGGTATGGGAAGTCACCAAGAATTAATTAAGAATTCAGCGGTTTACCAAGAAATTTACGCAACACAAAAGGCGCAGGAGGTAAATAACTAATGGCAGATTTTTGGAAAGCAATTAAGTTCTTTGCACGATATTTCAAGCGCTTTAAGTTAGGCTTGTTCCTGGTGGTAGTTTTTACCATCCTTTCAACCTATCTTCAAGTTAAAGCTCCCGTTTATATGGGAAACTCAATTAAAGAGATGGGGAATTATCTCTTTGTTAAGTTGAATCCAATGACGGCAGCGAATGCCAGTTTAGACAAATTCCATCATGCATTATGGATGATGATTGCTTTTGTTTTGATGATGGCCGTTTCAATGTTGATCATGGGAGTGATTCAATCACTGATTTCAGCTCATTCTGTTAATGATATGCGAACGGGATTGTTTGCTAAGTTGCAACGCATGACAATTCGTTATTTTGATGAACACCAAGATGGTGAAATTTTGGCACGCTTTACATCCGATTTGGATAATATTTTCAACGCGATGAATCAAGCTATTTTCCAATTGTTTTCACAGATTGCATTGATGGTGGGAATCATTATTATGATGTTCCAACAAAATGTTAAAATGGCTTGGGTTACAATGGCATCAACGCCGGTTGCGTTATTAATTGCCATTTTGGTAATTATCCAAGCTAAAAAATATGTTGATTTGCAACAAAGTGAAGTTGGGCATTTGAACGGTTACATTAATGAACAAATTAATGGGGAACGCGTGATTATTACCAATGGTTTGCAAGAAGAATCAATTGAACAATTTACAGAACACAATAATAATGTCCGTACAGCAACTTTTAAGGGGCAGGTATGGTCTGGAATTTTGTTCCCATTAATGTCTGGAATGAGTTTGATTAATACGGCAATTGTAATTTTCTTTGGTGGTTCTATGGCGTTGAATGGTGATTTATCACGTGCAACAGCCCTAGGTTTGATTGTGATGTTCATGTCATTTTCACAACAATATTACCAACCAATCACCAATATCACTTCAACATATAACATGTTACAATTGGCCATTACTGGAGCTCATCGTTTGTCAGAAGTCTTTGACCAAGTCGATGAGGTTACACCTGAAAATGGGCATGTGCTAAAAGGAATTGAAAAGCAAGTTAAGCTGGACAATGTTCATTTTGGTTACCAACCTAATCGAGAAATTTTGCATGGTGTCTCAGTTGAGGTCGATAAGGGTCAGATGGTGGCGTTAGTTGGTCCGACTGGATCAGGTAAAACGACAGTGATGAATTTATTGAACCGCTTTTATGACGTTGATGCTGGGTCAGTTTCATTTGATGGTGTGGATGTTCGTGATATGGATTTGAAGAGCTTACGAGATCATGTAGGAATTGTTTTGCAGGATTCAGTTTTGTTCTCCGGAACTATCCGGGATAATATTGTGTTTGGTAAGCCAAATGCTACCCATGAAGAAATGATCAGTGCAGCTAAACAAGCTAATATTCATGAATTCATTGAGACTTTACCAGATGGTTATGATACGAAGGTTGACGATGAAAATTCAGTCTTCTCAACTGGTCAGAAGCAATTATTGTCAATTGCTCGTACTATTTTAACCAATCCAGACTTGTTAATTTTGGATGAAGCCACATCAAACGTTGATACGGTGACGGAAGCTAAAATTCAAAAAGCGATGGAGGCTGTGATTCAAGGCCGGACCAGCTTTGTGATTGCGCATCGTTTGAAGACTATTTTGTCAGCTGATAAAATTGTGGTCTTAAAAGATGGTGAAGTGATCGAAGAAGGTAACCACCAAGAACTATTAGCTGAAAAAGGGTTCTATGCTGAGTTATATACCAACCAGATGGTATTTGAATAAAATTATAATCTGAAATGAATTGAAAAGGTCGAGACGATTTGTCCCGACCTTTTTCGCTTTATTTAGCCAATGTCAAAACATAGTTTGGGACTAATTTGGAATTAGCCAATATTTATTCCTAAATTACAAATTTATTTACTTAAAATAACGTAATTTTACTATAAAAAAATGTTAAAATGAGTCCAACTAAAAATTATACAAAGATTTCGATGTTTTTGGCAGATAACTTTACAATGCTTTTAAAAGAACGTATAATACGAAGCTAAACTTATTGAATTAAAAATAAAGATAAAGAGGCATGTTTATGGCATATTTAGAACTAAGAGACATAAAGAAATCATATTTCTTAGGCCAAGAGGAATTTCCAGTTTTAAAGGGAATTGATTTAGATTTTGAATTGGGAGAATTTGTTTCAGTCCTTGGTGAATCTGGAGGTGGAAAGTCAACTTTGATGAATATCATCGGTGGCTTGGATCGTAATTTTGATGGAAGTGTTACCATTTCTGGTCAAAAATTGAATCACCGTAAAGAAAAAATGTTAGATGAATACCGTCGGGGAACCATTGGCTACATCTATCAATCATATAATTTGATTTCTCATTTAACGGTTTTGGATAACGTTTTGATTTCACTTGATATGACAACTATGAGTCATAGCGAACGTGAAGATCGGGCTAAGGAACTTTTGGAACGGGTTGGCTTGGGCGACCAAATGAAAAAACATCCTAATCAATTATCAGGTGGTCAGAAGCAACGAGTAGCGATTGCGCGAGCTTTAGCTCCTGATCCTGAGGTCATTATTGCTGACGAGCCAACTGGGGCATTAGACTCACAAAATACAGCAGATGTTTTGGCACTTTTGCAAGAAATTGCGGAAGATGGAAAACTTGTAATTGCTGTAACGCACTCTCAAGATGTTGCTAATCATGGAACACGAATTGTACATCTAGCAGATGGAAAAGTGGATGGGAATACCCGTATTCACGATGCTTATCCCGTTGGGCAAGGAACCTCCAAAATTGAATCAAAAGCCATGCCACTTTCAGCAAGTTTTCAAAACGCTTGGAAGCATTTCGCCCATAATTTCTGGCGTAATTCATTGATTATGATTGGAACGGCGATTGGATTGTTTGCCGTTTTGCTCTTTTCTGGAATTGGAAACGGGGTTAATGCCTACATCCAAAAGCAGGTGGGTGATTTAGCTAATCCAAATTATCCAACCATTATGAAAAATGTTGTAACCAACAAAGAGGCTAAAGGTAAGGAATCATCTGAATTGATGCAAAATACAATGCAGACCATGATGACTGACTATAAGAAAGCCACGATGTCAAATGATTACTTGAACAAGATGGCAGACGTTAAGCATGTTAAGAAGGTTAACCCTGGCTACATGTTTACTAACGTTACCGTTTCATATGATGGTAATGATATTCAAACGCCACAATATCAGAGTTGGACACCAGCCTATAGTGATTCAATCATTAAGGCCGGTCACACTCCTAAGGATGGCGAAATTGTCGTCGATAAGAAGACCTTTGCGCAAAAGGTGAGTCCTGATAATTGGAAGTCAATTGTGGGTAAGAATGTTAACTTGACCTTTATTGCTTATGATCAAAACAATGTTCCTAAGCCAATTACTAAGACCTTTAAGGTTTCAGGTGTAGCAGAATCACAAACTGGAGCCATGGCTGCAACCAACGAAGCAACCATGCGTAAAGTTTTGGAAGAATCCGGTGCTAATACTGATTATACTTATGCTTCAGTTAAAATCGATGATACCAAGAATGTTAAGGCTGCGGTGAAGGATATTAATGCGATCCAAGTAGATGGTCAAAAAGCCTTCTTAGCTATCTCAGTTGGTTCGATCTTAGACACAATTAATACAATTGTGAGCTTAGCTACAACTGTTTTGGCAGCAATCTCTGGAATTTCATTAGTTGTTTCAGCTTTGATGATTATTGTTACCATGTATATGTCAGTTTCTGAACGAACTAAGGAAATCGGAATTTTGCGCGCATTGGGTGAATCAAAGCGTGACATTCGTCGATTATTTACATCTGAATCAATTATTATTGGTTTGTTGTCAGCCGTCTTGGCCTTAGTAATAGCATATGGTCTTGGCTTTGCATTGAATGCTGCTTTGTATAAGATTGCGAAGTTTAACATGATTCAAGTTAGTGTCGGGAACGTGATCTTTACCATCGTAGTAGCTTTGGTCATTTCATTCCTAGCCGCTTTGATGCCAGCACGTCGAGCATCACGTTTGAACCCCATTGATGCTTTGTCTGCTGATTAATCTAAAATAAAATATGTATAACTAATTTGTTAAACCTATCTTGGTCAAATTTTTTGACTGAGATGGGTTTTCTTATTTGTATGGTACTAATTTTTAGACAGGCTTTAGAACGATTAAATATTATTAATATAACGAATTAATTCTAAGAAGTTTTTGGAAAATTATCATAAAGAGTGTAAAATAAAATATAAGATCTATTTTAGAGGAGACTTACTAATGAATAACAAAAATGCATCAGAATGGCTCGCTGAGTCGCTTAAATATGAAGATGACTTATTGCGTGATTTAAAGACATTGTTGGCAATCCCATCAGTTCGTGATGATGAAGCAGCCACACCGGATGCACCACTTGGTCCTAAGACAAAAGAAGCACTTACAACTTGGGAGAGCATGGCTGAACGCGATGGTTTCCGAACAGGTGATTTCAAAGGTTTGGTTGGTTATGCCGAATTAGGGGATGAAGATACTGCTGAATCCATTGATGTGATTGGGCATTTGGACGTAATGCCTGAAGGAGAAGGCTGGACTAAAGAACCTTTCACTCCAGTGATTGAAGATGGACGCCTTTATGCTCGTGGGGCATCTGATGATAAGGGACCTTCAATGATCGCTTATTATGCTTTGAAGATGTTAAAAGATATGAATGTTCCTATGAAGCGTCGGGTACGTTTGGTAATGGGAATTGATGAAGAATCTGAATGGACAGGAATGGAAGAATTCTTCAACACCAAGGGTTACCCAACAATGGGATTCTCACCTGATGCTGAATTCCCTATTATTAATGGAGAAAAGGGGAACGTTTCACAAGTTGTTCGTTTTGCCGGAACCAATGGTGGAACTGTTGAACTACGCGATTTCAAAGCTGGACAACGACCAAATATGGTTCCTGGAACCGCTGTTGCGCATGTAACTGTTCAAGATCCACAAATGTTGGTTTCTGGATTGGAACGTTACTTGGCTGGTGAAAAGCGTGCTAAAGCTGAAATTGAAGTAGAAGGTCACTTAGCTACAATTACTTTCTATGGTAAGCAAGTCCATGGGGCTTCACCTGAAACTGGTTTGAACGCAGGAACATTCTTGGCCAACTTCCTACAACAATATGACTTTGGTGGAAATGCTAAGGGATTCTTAACATTCTTGGGAACTGCCGTTCATGATGATTCAACTGCTTTCCGTATCGGAGCATTGAAGCATGATGATTTGATGGGTGATCTATCAATGAATATTGGAATTCAACGCTTTGAAGCTGATAAAGATGGTTTCGTTAACTTGAACTTCCGTTACCCACAAAACACTAATCCGGAAGAAATTGGAAAGGCCGTAACAGGAGCATTGACTCCTGACTTTGACGCCACAGTGGCTGTTGAAGGTCATGCTCAAGGCCCACATTATGTTTCAGGAGAAGATCCACTAGTAACGACTTTGTTGGATGTTTACCGGAAGCATACTGGTTTGCCAGCTGCTGAACAAGTTATCGGTGGTGGAACCTTTGGCCGTTTGTTGGACCGTGGAGTTGCGTTTGGGGCTATGTTTGAAGGTGTACCGGATACAATGCACCAACCTGATGAATTTTACCCAGTAGCTGATTTGACACGTTCTATGGCGATCTTTGCGGAAGCAATTTATCGTTTAGCCAATGAAGCATAATTAAGTTTAAATATCAAAAGAATGAAATCAGACTAGGTCAGTAGAGCTTTGTTTCGCTGCGGCTAGTTTGGTTTCTTTTTTAAGAAAAAATTTAAGGTCAAGGATTGAAAGTATGACAAACGAAGAAGCGCAAAAAGTTTTAGTAATTACGGGAAATACTGGGACAGGGAAAACGACGGTAGCACGGTACTTAGCAGAAAAATATCATTTTCCTCAGGTGGTAACGCACACTACACGACCACCACGAGCAGGTGAAGTCGATGGACAAGATTATTATTTTGAGACGGAGGCTAGTTTTCCTAAAAATCATTATTTAGAGCAGGTAGTCTATAGTAATTATCATTATGGTTCTTCATACGAAGGCTTGAATCGGGCTTGGGAGAAAAACTCATTAATTACGATTGTTTTAGACACAGCGGGAGCTTTGACTTATGCACAACAATTAGGATCAAAGGTTGAGGTGCTCTATCTATCAGTTGAGAATGCGGCGGATTTAACACAACGATTGATTGATCGGGGAGACCAGTTAGAGCGGATTCAAAAGCGGATACAAAGTGCTGAATTTATTCGAGATTTATCAGTCCCTGATGCATTAAAACAATATGCGCATATGATTATTAATAATAATTGGGTAAAAACGCAAAAAGAAATCGACCGAATTATTAAAAATATGCTAAAATAAAGTAAGTAAAGTCGGGGCATGTTCTCGGCTTTTTTAGAAAAGTTTGACAAATATAACAATTTCATGAGAAATTATACAATGTATTATGGATGAATTTTAAGGGGGATTTAATAATGTCAATGATTGAATTTAACCACGTTGGTAAGTATTATGGTGATTTTCATGCCTTGAAGGATATTAATTTAGAAGTTGATGCTGGCGAAACAGTTGTATTAATCGGGCCATCTGGTTCAGGAAAATCAACTCTGATTCGAACGATCAATGGATTAGAGCCCATTCAAGAAGGTCACTTAATTGTTAATGATTATGATCTAGCTGATAATAAAACAGATATGAATAAAATTCGTAAAGATGTCGGAATGGTGTTTCAACATTTTAATCTTTATGCCAATAAAACGGTGCTAGAAAACTTGATGCTAGCACCGCGTAAAGTTTTGAAAATGGATGAAGCTGAAAATAAAGAAAATGCGATGAAACTGTTGGAAAAAGTCGGATTAGTTGATAAAGCTGAAAAAATGCCATCATCATTATCTGGTGGACAACAACAACGAATTGCGATTGCTCGTTCGTTAGCAATGAAGCCCAAAGCGCTTTTATTCGATGAACCCACCTCAGCGTTAGATCCGGAAATGATTAATGATGTTTTGAATTTGATGAAAAGCATTGCTGAAGATTCTGATATGACAATGCTAGTTGTAACCCACGAAATGGGATTTGCTAAAGAAGTCGCCGATCGTGTGATTTTCATGGCCGAGGGTGAGATTTTAGAAGATACGCCAACCGCTCAATTCTTTGAAAAACCAAAAGAAAAGCGGGCCCAACAATTCTTGTCACAAATTAAACATTAATAAAATTAATGGTATTAGAATAATTTAAACAGCGATATAGGAGCTAATTAATGGAAGATTAACCGGGGGAAGGCTATGAAAAATTTCATAAAAATTGGGAGTGCGTTGGCAATTGCCTTAGGATTAAGTTTAGGGTTTGGGAGCAGTGTTTCTGCTGATCAACAAAAAAACCAGGTGCTCGATCGGATTGAACAGAAAAATAAAATGGTTTGGGGAACTAAGGCTGACACCAGCTTAATGGGTCTGATGAATATTAAGACTGGAAAAGTTGAAGGCTTTGATGTTGATGTCGCCAAAGAAGTTACCCATCGTATTAATCC
>AEKF01000063.1_pt1 | contig 19145 bp, 23 predicted proteins | sample 342668 | NCBI WGS metagenome assembly AEKF01 (sample SAMN02954267, study PRJNA50815) | food metagenome | biome: terrestrial; feature: fermented food; material: kimchi; isolation source: Jonggazip commercial cabbage kimchi | place: South Korea | collected 2009-06 | reverse complement strand
GTTAGGCTAATTTAAAATTTTTTAAATCAGCCTAACCATCTAGATAAACCATATCCTGCAGCAAAACCTCCACCGCCAGCCAAAACAATTCCACCGGCTATCAAAAGTGGCGCAATACCACCATCCACTTCTGACAATTGTTGTGCATCCAAAATATCATAACCGTGTAAACTATTTTGCAATTTTTTATTTAATTCAGTCATATTAAAACCCTTTCGATCATTAAACTATAGAATTAACGTGTTGAAGACCTACTGCAATTCCACAAAAAAATCCAATACATCCCACAACCAAAAACAATATCCAATATCTATACTCATATAATTCTTTAAGCATTGTCACAACCACCCTTCAAACATTTGTTCTAGTTATTTCTATTGACTCTATTCAATCCAACTGCGATTCCCCCACTGAACCCTGCAGCACCCGCACCAGCCCACAATGCCCAAACGGCAACCGGAATAAATCCACCATCGACACTAGCCAATTGATATTCATCAAGTTGACTAAAATTAGAAAAATTAATTAGGTCATTTTTATGCATAATTTTATCCTTTTCTATTTTTTGATTCTATTTCTAATAGCAATTCCAGCCAGTGCACCAATAATTACCAACGGATAACACCCACCATTAATATTTTTAAGCTCTTCACTACCTAACTTATTAAATCCAACAATATTATTTTTCAAACTCATACCAATCTTCTCCCTCCTACTTATAAACACGGTAGATTGCAAGAATTAATAGAACACGAAGAATTGCTAAAGGACCTTTCGTGGTGATTGAGAACGACCTCAATATTTGGTGTTAACGTACAATTGTTCGGTTTAATTTTACAATCTACCATAAATTTAAAATTTGTTACAAACTATTTCCTTCAACGACAATATGCCACCACTTATTCCTGTCCATACAACAATTTTCCATAATGATTTTTTTCTCAAATATCCGGACAAACTGTTTTCGAATGCACCTAATAATTTATTGGGTATTAAAAATAACACAAACTGGAGAAGCATCAACAAAACAAACATATTATTCATAGCATGATATGATAAAGCTCCAAAACGATGTTGATCACTTAACCCTATTAATATTACCAATAAACATAAAGCGATAAATATTAGACACTGTAAAAGCAACAGTAGATATTTCATCGACGTAAGCCAGCTTGAGCTCTGTCTTTTCCTGCCGCATATCCAGCCTGGTATATTCCAAGTGCTAATGTTGGCACACCCAAAACTACAGCTACTGGGACTACTCCCCCATTTACATTTACCAATTCCTTGTTGCTTAATTCTTTAAATAATGCCATACGTAATTACCCTCCTTAATAAATATAATCCTATTTTTTATTATTTCGATATCCTTGGTCCATACCGAATTGATATATTGAATAGGCACCAACACCCACTGCCCCTCCAAGTACAAAGGAAATAGCAAAACCTTGTGGTGACCAACCACCATTAATGCTTTCTAATTCCATGTCATTTAATTCCTTAACCGCTGTACTGTTGATCATACTTCCCCCTATTATTTTGGTATTTAACCGCTGCGCAACGATAGAATTAAATATACACTAACTTGCTGTGTTTTTATAGATAAATGGAACGAACGGTCATGTTGAAATGTTGAATGGTTAAAAGTCCACCATTCAACACAAAATAACAACCAATTATGATCAATTAATAACAAAATGCCATTCTCACTATAAAATAAACTTTTAAAGCTATTTTATAGGAGCGCATAAGCATGAGAAAGTTTCATTATATATCACAACTTGAAGAAAAAGATTGTGGCGTAGCAGCACTAGCTATGATTTTAAAGCGACACGGCTCAGATGTTTCATTAGCTAACATTCGTGAACGCTGTCAAACATCCTTATCGGGTACAACGGCGCTAGGCTTAGTGAAGGCCGCTGAATCATTCAATATGGATGTCCGTCCTATTCAAGCTGACCTTACCTTATTCGACATGAAAGATTTACCTCTGCCGTTCATCGCTCATGTTGAGAAAAAAGGTCAATATTTGCATTATTATGTAGTGTACGGATTCACTAAAAACAAAGTTATCATTGCAGATCCAGATCCAACAGTTGCTAAAACCGCAATGACGTTACAAGAATTCTCTAAAGAGTGGACTGGTGTAGCATTGTTCATGTCGCCTTCACCCAGATATAAACCTTTTAAAGAAAATAAAAACAGTATCCTATCCTTTCTGCCAATTATTAGTCGACAAAAAGGATTAATTGCTAATATTGTCGTCGCTTCTTTGCTAGTCACTTTAATTAGTATCGCTGGCTCTTATTATATGCAACTAGTGATTGATGCTCATATTCCTAGTGCTATGTCTAACACATTAACCGTTGTTTCATTAGGACTCATTGCCACCTATGTGTTACAACAGCTACTTAGTTTTGCTCGCACCTATCTGTTAACTATTATGGGACAACGATTATCGATTGAAGTCATACTATCATACATACGGCACTTGTTCGAATTACCTGTTAATTTCTTTGCCACACGTCGAACAGGTGAAATTGTCACGCGTTTTAATGACGCCAACACCATTATTGATGCCATGGCAAATACAATTCTCTCACTTTTTTTAGATTTAGGTATCACGATAATTGTTGGCAGCGTCTTAGCAATTCAAAATACAAAACTTTTTCTGCTATCTCTAATCTCTTTTCCTATCTACTTCTTGATTGTCTATTGTTTCATGAAGCCATTTGAACGATTGAATCAAGAACAGATGGCAAGTAATGCAACGCTGAGCTCATCTATTATTGAAGACATCAATGGTATTGAAACCATAAAATCTTTGACAAGCGAGAAGACGAGCTACCAAAAAATTGATCGTGAATTTGTCGATTATTTAAAAAAATCCTTTGCCCATCAAAAAAGCGAAGCCATTCAAAATAGTATTAAACAAGCAACTCAACTCATTATCAATGTGCTCGTTTTATGGTTGGGTGCCAAGCTAGTGATTAGTAATCAAATTAGTGTCGGTCAGTTAGTTACCTATAATGCATTACTAGGCTACTTTACTGAACCTTTCCAAAATATTATTAACTTGCAGGCGAAATTACAAACGGCAACGGTTGCTAACCGACGATTAAACGAAGTCTATCTTGTAAAATCAGAGTTTAAAAAATCAGAATCACAAGAGCTTCATCATAACAACCCTCATAACATTATAGTTGACGACGTCAGCTATCAATATGGTTATCAAAAGAACATATTACACCACTTTTCAATTAAGATCCCCTTTGGTGAAAAAATTGCTCTGGTCGGTGTTAGCGGTTCCGGTAAGTCAACATTAGCCAAACTACTTGTTCATTTTATATCTCCTAGTGCTGGCAACATTTTTATTGGTGAACAAAACATTAAACACGTTCAACGACAAAATTTAAGGCAACATATTCTTTATCTACCACAAAACCCATACATATTTACTGGAAGCATATTAGATAATTTAACACTAGGTGCTCGTGAAAACACAACACAAGAAGACATCCTACATGCTGTTGAGCTTGCTGACATTAAAGATGACATCGAAAATATGCCACAAAGTTATCAAACCGGAATTTCAGAGGAAGGCGGCATGTCTGGAGGCCAAAAGCAGCGTATCGCTTTAGCTAGAGCCCTCCTTAGTAATTCTCAAATACTTATTTTGGATGAATCAACCAGTAATCTTGATGTCGCAACTGAAAAAAAGATTATTGATAATTTATTATCGCTTAAAAATAAAACAATCATTTTTATTGCACATCGCCTGACTATTGCTGAAAAAGTCCAACGCGTTATTCTGCTTGAAAAAGGGATCATCAGTGAAGATGGTAGCCATGCTGAACTTATACATAAAAAATCAAAATACTATCATCTTGTAAAGCATTAATAATGGGAGGTACAACTATGTTCAACGAGAGGCTTTTAGAAAGCTCAGAATTTTATACTAAAAGATATCAAAATTTCACAACACTCATCATTTTTCCAACACTTATTCTTTTGGTCTTGCTTATTTTGCTTGCTTGCCTTACTCATAAAGAAACTGTTATTAAAAGCACTGGAGAGATAGCACCAATCAAAATACTTAGAACGATACAATCAACAAGTAATAATCCCATCATTAAAAATGAATTACTTACAAAAAAGGAAATCACTGCTGGAGATATTCTGATTCAGTATCAAAATACTGAATCAGATACCAATTTACAATTACAAAAATCATCGCTTAAAAATCTGCAAGAACATGTACAAGCACTAATAATCTATAAAGACAGCATAAAACAGAATCAAAATTTATTTACTGATGACGATAACTTTGGTTGTTCCACTTCATACCAAAGTTATCTTTCTCAACGTCGCAGTCTGTCTACAGACCATCAGCAACAAGTCAATGACCAAGATCGCGTCAAACAGCAAAAAATAATTATATCAGAAGCTATAAATAAGAAAAATTCAGAGCTTAGCCAGTATCAAGACCTGATTAATGCCATAATAAAAAACACAAGCTTATCACCTAAAAATGCCTACTACAGCACCTTCTTAGACTACCAACATCAAACAAAAGAGTTGCCCATTTCACAGGTAGATAAACTAAAAAAAGAAACTGTAACTAGTATTCAACAACAAATTGATTCAATAAATGACGCGTTAACTAGCTATAAGACACAATATGCCGGTTTTTCTTCCACAAATTTAGCAGAAGATGCGCTCACAAACAAGCTCAACGAACTAAAATCACAACAACTAGCCTCTATTACGAAAGAATTAGAAACGCTTAATCAAGAAATTGAACAGACCAAAATACAACACGCTGCAACAGAAACAAGTGGCAAAAATACTATCATCGCTACTGAATCCGGCACGGTCAATTTATTAATCAACAAAACAAAATTAACTAGCATTCCTCAAGGAACTAATATTGCACAAATATATCCAAATCTCAAAAAAACTCCTGACTTAAAAGTTAGTTTTTATATCTCTGCAAATGAAATTTCAGAGATAGTGGAAAATCAATCAATACGTTATCATTTAACAGAAAAAAATAGCAAACACATGGTGATACCAGGCAATATTACAAGTATTCCTGCTAATCCTATTACAACAAAAACCGGTAATTTTTATCAGGTCAGTGCAATATTAAACTTACGTCCAAAAGACTATCAAAATATTCATTATGGACAAACTGGAACAGTTAGTATCATCACGGGGAAAAGCACTTGGATTTCGCACATTAAAAACACGTTGATTCATCAATAGCGTGCACAACCTAAAAAAACGTATCACCCTTGAGTAAAAAAGGTGGTACGTTTTTTTTGATTCCCATACGCATGGTTGAAGGAATAGGACACGAGCACAAGCGTGACATGATGAGCCCCAATATCAATTGTTCTTCATCATCACAGACCACCACAATTGAAAAACACAGCCCCCTTGCTGTGTTTTTCAATTGTGGACCTATACTACTCCAAAAATTTTTTATAGTGCAACAAATTTTCCGAAGCTGATCAATGTAAAATTGTGATCTAACATACTAGCTTTTTCGAAAATTGTCCATCTCCATTAATTTTGAAGATAGAACTACACATGCAAAGGTAATGAACTTGAATAAATAACGATTCCATTTCATATCCTTCTCCCCATTAACTCACTTCAATAACAAGAACACTTTATGATTCAAATTAAGTGTCCCAAGTATGTAGACTGAATCACCATAAAAAACAGTTCTATGGCGCATGCACATTATCACCTGAAATGACTTTTTTCAAAATCACTTCATACAATTCCCCAATTATAAACAATAATTAGCACGATTAAGATCAATCTAAATTTCAAAACATAAACAAACGCATCAGATAGTTTTGATGATTATCCCTTCTGATGTAATTTGATGTTTTTCACCCTCCCTTTTAAATTTGTTGTATTTTAATCTATATAACAATAACTATATACACTTGATTTAGTTTTTCTACTTCAATAACATAAACGGTTGTAAAAATGCACTAAACGGTTAAAAATATGCGCCCAATCAAAAAAGCATCATAACATACGATGCCTTTTCACATATTGAACAGCTATTTACTTTTTTGTGACTTTTTAGCCTTGATTTCTTTTAATAATTTCAAAGCACGGTCTCTTGTCTTCGCGTTCGGACTCTTTAATCGTCGGTATGCACTGCTTAAATCATTTTTTTCTGCCATTATTATTTTTTCCTCTTCAATAAATAGTAACAATTACTTTTAATTATAGTAATTATTACTATTTAAGTCAATAGAATAATAACATCCAGTTCATTAATCCACAATATGATCGTTCCTAATACGTAGTTATCTTACTCAAGTATGGTGCCAAAATTTCTTCTGCTGTTTTTAAATTATACTTCTTATTATCAAGCTGTACTATTTTACCATTTTCATCAAAAAATATGCCTGACATTTTCTCTAAAGTAGCATTAAGCGCCAAATATGCTCCTACCGGTACTTCTGTGTTATCTATTTTTTTGGTATATCTCATCAAATTGCTATTCACTTGTCCGGGGTAAAAGCTATTAACTGTGGTATTGCAATCTCGCAACATTTGATTTAATAAGATCATTAGGAGCGTTTTGTGCGTGATTACCCACGCTGCTCTAGAAAATGCGCTACTTTGTATTTCACAAATCGGTACAAGATTTACTGCTTGTGGGTGTCCTGTGATAATCAACACCCTACTGTTTGCTAATAAGCCACGTAATCTAGTCGTTAAATAATAATGTGGTAATAAATTCACATAGATATTTTCACTCGCATTGCGTGGGAGAACACCTGCACTATGAATTAGCACGTCAATATGTGAAAATGACCTTTTAATTTCATCAATCACACCCTCACGTTCAGCTTCGTCGGATAGGTCTCCGATAGCTACTTTAACATTATTTCCTAGCTTCTTCTGAGCTATATGGGCTTTATATTCATGACGACCAACAATAATTATATTGTGACCTTCTTTTGCTATTTCTTTGGCAATGGCAAATCCCACGCCAGAAGTACCACCCGTTATAACGATATTTTTCATCAACATTCTCCTTAGAGTGATCTTTTCTGTAGGATGCCGGAGCCTAAACACAACCTCCTAATGAACAAAAACATGATACGCGGTGTTAATAATTTTGGGACGATATCCTTGATACTGAGCTAATTCCTTAGCAATTCGTAAGTGAATACGTTGAGTTAAGAAAGGTTCTGCCAATAATGCCAGATAAGTATCGAAAGACCAAATGCCATCTAGGTTATCAAAATAATTCTCAACTTCACTTGGCAAACCACGATTAGAATTGAGCAACGTCTGCAAAATTAATTTTAAAATTTCTTCTTGTCGTATTAAAAAATCACGGCTACATATTTCATCTAAAATTTGTTTTAACACGATGTGGTCATTTTGAAATTGATAAGCTTTTTCGCACAATTCATTCATTAAAAATTCGTCAAATAGTCTCGCATGACATAAGTCATCTAAGGTTAAGGACATAGCACTAAATATCTTAATCACGCTGCTTAACTGAATATCTGTCTGCCCTCTTTCAAATTTAGAAATCATACTACGCGACAACCCTGTCGCTCGGACTAAATCATTGACAGAAACGCCACGTGCTTCACGCATGCCACGAATTAACCGACCTAAATTATTGACTTCTGAAAAAGTATTGACTAAATCATTCATATAACTCCCTTTTAGTTAATATGTTTACGTTGACAATAAACATAATATTTTTATCTTTATTATATCCATAAATATTGCTTATTCTTTCAGTTTTTCTTATGAGAAAAACTTTTTAGGCATTCTACACTGTTTTAAAAGGACACATACTGATACGTTTTTATTTTGAAAAAACTATTGACAACTCATCAAATTCTTAGTATTCTTATTTCATAAACAACTCGGAGATAATTATGCAAAACTTAGCAGTTCAACTCAATAACGCCTGGTGGCGTCGGTAAAATCAGCTTTTCGGTAACGGATAAAGCTGATGTTTAAAACATTTGTTTTATCCATACCGACTATTTTTTGCAACAATCGGGTCTGTATGGGAATATGCCATGCAGACTTTTCTTTTGACCTTGGAAAGCCCTGCGTGGCGAGCCAAGGTCATTTTAGTTTAGAAGAGCAGAGAGATTTGGAGAATATCATGAACAAACGACTTTTGTCGGCAATTACAATTATTGTTGCATTTCTAGCCGTAGCATTTATTGTTACTAGCAAACCAAACACACAAGAAAAAAAATCAACTTACGTGCCAACTGTTGGCATTTTACAACTAGTTACGCACCCTGCCCTAGATCAAATTCATCATGGTATTGTTGCGGGACTAAAATCTCAAGGTTACTCAGGTAAAAAGATTAAGATTGACTATCAAAATGCTCAGGCTGACCAATCAAATCTCAAAACAATGTCACAAAAATTTGCCAATGAGAATGCTGATTTAACAATCGGCATTGCCACACCAGCTGCCTTATCCTTAGCCAAAACAGCTGATGGTAATAATCCGGTTATCCTAGCCGGAATTACAGACCCAGCGGGGTCTGGATTAGTCAAAACAACGCAACGCCCGGGAAATAATGTGACCGGTGTTTCTGGTGACTCTCCTTTGCAGCAACATTTAGATGTGGTTCAACAAGTCGTTCCCAAAGCTAAAACATTAGGTATTATTTACACAACATCAGATCATGGTGGTGAATATAATGCTAAAAACATGGAAAAACTGGCTAAAAAAGCTGGCTACACTGTTAAAATGTACACTATTTCAACAACTAACGATATGCAACAAGTTGCCGAAACAATGGCCAGCCAAGTTGATGTTGTCTATGCACCACAAGATAACGGCGTTGCAAGTGCTATGAAAACACTCATTAACGTCACCAACCAAGAAAAAATTCCAGTTATCCCTGCCGTGGATACCATGGTGAAGGATGGTGGCGTCGCCACTGTATCCGTTAGCCAGTATGATATAGGTTATCAAGCCGGTGTCATGGCCGGACAAGTCTTAAAGGGTAAGAACACCGCAACCTACCCTGTCAAAACCATTACAAAGGGCGAAATGACCATCAACTTAAAGCAAGCCAAACTGCTAGGTATCAATTTGCCAGCAAGCATGGTTAAGGAAGCTGAAACTAAAGGAGAAGTCTTCAAATGAGTATGATTGTATCTAGTATTGGGCAAGGTCTCTTATGGGCCGTGCTCGGTGTCGCGTTGTTTCTCACATTTCGAATTTTAAACTTTCCTGATATGACCGTTGAAGGCTCTTTCCCTTTAGGTGCGTCAACAGCAGTAGCGATGATTGCTCACGGAATTGACCCATTTATCGCGACCATTGCCGCTTTCTTAGTCGGCACAATTGCTGGGTTAATTACTGGGTTACTTTATACCAAAGGAAAAATTCCTATTCTTTTATCTGGTATCTTAGTCATGACGGCAACATTATCTATTAATCTCCGTATTATGGGTTCAGCAAATATCTCATTGCTAAATCAAAAGTCGATTTTCTCTATCAAAATATTGCAGCACTTACCAAAATATTTTGACTCTGTTTTCTTAGGATTGGTTATTATTGCTGTCATCACAGCAGGATTAATTTTTTTCTTGCAAACCGAATTAGGACAAGCCTTTATTGCTACCGGTGACAACCCTAACATGGCACAATCAATTGGGATTCAAACGGACCGCATGACAATCATGGGACTAATGTTGTCCAATGGTCTTATCGCCTTCGGAGGCGCTGTTATCGCACAAAATAATGGTTATGCTGACATCAACATGGGTATTGGCATTATCGTTATTGCTTTAGCTTCAATTATTATCGGCGAAGTTGTTTTCGGTGAATTAACATTAAATGAGCGTTTAGTTGCCGTTATTGTCGGTTCTATTCTATACCGTTTAGTCTTATTAGCTGTCCTACGACTTGGTTTTTCTACTAACGACATCAACCTTATTTCAGCTATCGTCTTAGCTGCTGCTATGATTTTGCCGCAACTGCGTCATGCGCTGAATCTCGATAAAATAATTAAGAAAGGTGCTACACCACATGACTAAACCAGTTTTCTCTCTTAAAGACGTCATTGTCACAGTTGGGGATAGTATTCAAATACTAAAGTCAATTAATTTCGATATTTACGACGGAGATTTCATCACGGTTTTGGGCACTAACGGTGCTGGTAAGTCAACACTATTTAACACTATTGCAGGTAACCTATCAGTAGCATCTGGTGAAATCTTGCATAACGGTAATAATATTGCTCATGAAACAGCCGTTAAGCGTACAAATTACATTGCTCGTGTCTTTCAAGATCCTAAAATGGGTACTGCGCCTAGAATGACGGTCGCTGAAAATCTACTTCTTGCTGAAAAGCGAGGTAGCAAGCGTACATTACGAAGTCGTGGATTAACACAAAAAAAATTGACTGAATATGCTGCATTAACCAAGGTCATGGGCAACAATTTAGACCGTCGTCTCAATACAGCAACCGGTGATTTGTCCGGTGGTCAGCGTCAAGCACTAAGTTTTCTAATGGCTACACGTGTTAAACCAGAGCTACTTTTGTTAGATGAACATACTGCTGCACTTGATCCCAAGACATCTGAGCAGCTGATGCTTGCAACAAATGAGCAAGTTACTGCAAATAATCTGACTGCCCTAATGATTACACACAATTTAGCCGATGCGTTGAAATATGGTAACAGGTTAATTATTTTAAATGCCGGTAATATTGTACTTGATGTGCGCGATGACGAAAAAAAAGCACTTGATGAGACGCAAATTTTAAAATACTTTGTCAGTTAATTTTTAACCTACCAAAACAGCAGTGACACTGAGACAGTACCACTGCTGTTTTCATTTACACTAATTATGTGTATAATCTAATTTGTAACACATAATATATTAACGAGGTACTCACATGAGAAAAATAGGTGTTGTTGGCATTGGACATGTTGGTGTAACGGTAGCCCACATCATTATTGCACAAGGATTAGCAGATGAAATTGTTTTAGTGGATAAAAATCCAGAAAAACTTGCATCTGAAGAGCTTGATTTTCGTGATGCTGCCAGTCTATTAGATCATCATGTCGAAGTACACGCTGGAACAGTAACAGATTTAGCAGACGCTGAAGTTGTTATTTCTGCTCTGGGACACATCGAATTGATTAAGCCTGGTGGCGATCGTTTTACAGAACTAAAAGCTAATACCCCAGAGGTACAACAGGTTGGATCTGACTTAAAGCAAGCAGGCTTTAATGGTGTGCTCATTGTTATCTCAAATCCTGTTGACGTTATTACTGGTATCTATCAAAAAGCAACTGGCCTCCCAGCGAAGCAAGTTTTTGGCACTGGAACTTACCTAGATACTGCACGCTTAAAACGTGCATTAGGTGATACATTAGCAATTGATCCTCGCGGAATTAGTGGTTATATGCTTGGAGAACACGGCGATTCACAATTTGCCGCTTGGTCTACCGTTAATGCATTAGGAAAAAATGCAGATGAATTAGTTAAGTTGTACGATATTAATCTAGATAAGGTTGCAGAGGCTGCACGTGTCGGGGGCTTTACCGTTTTTGCCGGTAAAAAATATACGAATTTTGCCATTGCTCATGCTGCTGTTTCTCTTGCAAAATTAGTTCTATCCAATGCACGCAGAGAAGCCATCGTTTCTCACTATGATGAACGTTTTGAAGGATATATTTCTACGCCAGCCATTATTGGCCGTGATGGTGTAACTGCTGAATTTGATCTACAACTTACCGATGAAGAAAAGGTACTACTACAAAAATCAGCTAATGCAATTGCTGAGAAAACAGCAGCTTACTTATAAATAAAAAAGCGAATCAAAAGAATTCGCTTTTTTATGTGATTTAAGCTGCTTTAATATAGTTCACACCATCAGCCTTAGGCGGACGTGTTTTACCAAAGAAGAACACAAGCACAATGATTGTGAGTACGTATGGTGCTATTTGTAACCAAATTGAAGGAACATTTTTCAATCCTGGTAACTGTGCCCCAATCACAGCAAGTGATTGTGACAAACCAAAGAACAACGAAGCACCCAAAGCACCTAATGGATTCCAACGACCAAAAATCATTGCGGCCATCGCCATAAAGCCTTGTCCAACAATTGTGCTAGCTGAATAGTTTAATGAAATTGACTGTGCTACAACTGCACCACCAATGCCACCAAGCAATCCAGAAATCATCACACCAGAATAACGCAAACGTGCAACATTTAAGCCAAGTGTATCGGCAGCTTGTGGATTCTCACCAACCGAGCGCAGACGTAAACCAAACTTTGTTTTAAAGATAATATACCATGATATCCCAGCAACAAGAATTGCTAACCAAGCTGGCCCAGATGTTTTTTCAAAGAATAATTGCCCTAATACTGGCATTTTTGATAATCCAGGAACCGTGGCATAACCAAAGTCTTGCCCGATGGACTCCGTTTGCCCCTTACCATATAAAACTTTAATTAAGAATACACCCAAAGCTGGGGCCATCAAGTTAATGACTGTTCCAGAAATAATATGATCCGCACGTAGTGTGACTGTAGCAACAGCGTGAATTAGCGAAAAAACAACCCCAACAATGGCACCAGCTAGCAAGCCTAACCAAGGTGTGGCAGCACCAAGTTGTCCAGCAAATGTTAGGTTAAAGACGACTGCTGCAAAAGCTCCCATTCCCATAATTCCTTCCAGGCCGACGTTAACGACACCTGAACGTTCGGAAAAAGTGCCACCAATTGAAGTGAATATCAGAGGTGCTGAATAAACTAGTGTGCTAGATATAACAAGTGATAACATTGCCATGAGTGACATTTTATTCACCGCCTTTCTGCTGATTTGCTTTTGCCGCTTTTTTATTGGCTGCCTCTAACGCCGCTTTTTCGTCCATATCTTTAATTCGCTTTTGAATTAATAGAATCAAATAGCGCACACCAACAAAGAAAATAATTGAGGCTGTAACGATATCCACCAACTCAAATGGCACACCAGAAGACATTGGCATTCCTAATCCACCGATTTTTAATATAGAGAAAATTGCAGCAGCACCAAGTATACCAAGATAAGACCCACCGCCAAGTAAAGCAACAGCCATACCATCAAAGCCAATTGATGGTGACCCATTTTGCGTAAAGAAGTTCAGATAATTACCAAGTCCCTCAATGGTTCCCGCTAAACCTGCCAAACCTCCAGATATTGCCATAGCTATTGTAGCATTACGCTTTGCTGACATACCAGCATATCTAGCCGCATCAGGGTTTAAACCAACCGCACGAATTTCAAAACCAAGCGTTGTTTTCTTCATAACAAACCAAACAACAACAATCATTGCTAAAGCAATAAATATTCCCGCTGAAATGCTTGAACCTTGCGTCAAATCAGTCAACCATTTCATCTGGAGCGATGCATTGGCACCAACTTGTTTGGTTGTTTCTGCAGACTCCTTAATATTCTTAGACATCGTATTTTGCAAGATATCATTTCCTAAAAATAAGAAAATATAATTCATCATAATCGTCACAATAACTTCACTAGCACCAAACTGTGCGCGTAGCCAGCCAGGAATGAACCCAGCAATGGCACCCAGACCAGCTCCAATGATTAACGCGCTTGGTATCATGATGATAGCTGACATATCAGGAAAACTCAAAGCATACCAAACTGCCCCAACCCATCCGGCTAAAGCTTGACCTGATAAACCAATATTGAAGAATCCTGCAGACGAAGCCACTGCAAACCCTAATGCTGTCAAAATTAAAGGTGTCATTTGCGTCAATACACCACCAATATCCTGCATTGAACCAAATGCCGAACCAAGTAGCGCAACATAACCAGAAATTGGGTTATAGCCGAACACTAACATAATCAATGCGCCGACAATTAAACCGAATAAAACAGAAAACATTGCCACAGAAAGGTTATTCTTTTGTGCAATCATTAGGACCCCACCTCTTCTTTCAATGCCGCACGAGCTTCTGTTAAGCTCATACCTGTCATCAACAAGCCAAGCTCTTGTTTGTTTGTGTCTTGAGCGTCAACTATTCCGACAATTTTACCGTCATTAATAACAGCAATACGATCCGATAAATTAAGAATTTCATCTAGCTCAAAGCTAACGACCAATACGGCCTTACCAGCTGTGCGTTGTGCGATTAAACGTTGATGAATATATTCAACCGCTCCAACATCTAACCCACGAGTTGGCTGGGCAGCAATCACGAGATCATTATCACGATTTAATTCACGTGCAACTACAGCTTTTTGTTGGTTTCCACCCGACATTGAACCCGCGGTCACATGAATACTGGCAGCTCGCACATCAAATTCCTGAACTAATTTGTCAGCTAATTTATCCATTTCAGCAGGTTGCAAGACACCTGATTTTGAAATAGGTTGTTTATAGTACGTTTGCAATGACAAGTTTTCAGACAATGTCATTTCAACTTCCATACCAAAACGCAATCTATCTTCAGGAATATGACCAACACCCGCTTCAGTAATATGACGCGGCTTTTTATTGGTGATATCCTCTCCTTTTAGCTTAACATGTCCTGCTTGTACCTTTGTTAATCCAGTAATTCCCTGGATTAGTTCTGTTTGGCCGTTCCCATCGATACCAGCTAAACCAACAATTTCACCTGCTCTCACATCTAGCGAAAAGTTTTTAACAGCAGCAACACGACGTGTATCTTGCACTTCTAAGTTATCAATCGACAATATCACTGCACCAGGTTGAGCTACTTCTTTTTCAGTTTTAAAACTAACTTCACGACCAACCATCAAGTCAGCTAATTCCTGAGAAGACACACCGGCAACTGGGAAAGTATCAATTGATTTACCGGAACGAATGACAGTCACCGTATCAGCAGCAGCACGTATTTCGTCAAGTTTATGCGTAATCAAGATAATTGATTTACCTTCTTGTGCTAAATTGTGCATGATGACAATTAACTCATCGATTTCTTGTGGTGTCAAAACTGCTGTTGGTTCATCAAAAATCAAAATATCAGCGCCACGATAAAGGGTCTTTAATATTTCGACACGCTGTTGTTGACCAACTGATATATCAGAAATCTTAGCCATTGGATCAACTGATAAACCATATTGATCTGACAAAGCTTGTATTTTCTTAGCAGCAGTTTTAGTGTCTAAGGACAATCCTTTTGTTACTTCTGAACCGAGAATAATATTTTCTGTTACAGTAAAGGCGTCAATTAACATAAAATGTTGATGCACCATTCCGATGCCTAATGCATCAGATTTTGAAGGCGAATCAACTGATACTTTTTTGCCATTAATCAGAATTTCACCGCTAGTGGGCTGCAGTAATCCTGTCAAAATGTTCATCAACGTCGATTTTCCTGCACCGTTTTCACCAAGTAACGCGTGAATTTCACCTTGTTGGACTTGTAGGTTAATGTCATCATTGGCCGCAAAATCACCAAATTTTTTGATAATATGTCGCATTTCAATGACTGGTGTTGATTCGGTCATATACTCTCTACTTCTTTCTATATAGGTTGTAAAAATTCCGCGGACAAAAACTGTTCGCGGAATTTTCCTTAAATAATATTATACCATGTTCTCTAAACACGGATGTTGCAATCATTTTACCTATTGATTAGAGCAAATTAAGGTGACTCCCACTTATCACGATTATTTTTCCTTATTCTACAAGCCAACCGTTGCCATCAAGTTATGTGCCATATGAAACATTACTGAATATTGTAACTTTTTGGTCACTAAGCGAACAACCATCAACAAGGCACCTGCGGTTAAATAAACCGTCCATTGCTCCGGTGTCGATGGCCCATGGACTGCCGCAAAAACAAACGTTGGCCAAATGAACTGTACAACTTCCCCTAAAGGCTTTGCCTCTTCAAATATAATGCCACGAAAGGAAATTTCTTCAATTATTGGCGCAATAATAACAGTATTCAGTTTAAATAATAATGCTACCATCCCACCTTGCTGAAACATACTTTCAATCATTTTTTGATTTAAACTAATATCTTGATTTTGTCCAAATATAGCCGGTATTATAAAATCCATCAGAACTCTGGTCAGGACCAACATGATAATAATAAATCCTATTTTTTTCAGATTAATTCGTTCAAAAATAGCAGTTGTCTTTGATGCTAAGTAACGATAGCCAAAATATGAAACAACAACTGAAGCTGCCATTGATATTAGTACAAGCCAACCGTTAGACTGATCAATAAATATAAAAATATGGGGTATGCTTGAAATAAGATAAATTAATACTGTTACCAAGACGAGTTCAATAAATTGTCCAATCATTCTTGATATAATTGTTATTATACGGTCAATAGTCATTATCTACCCCTCCAAAAATTTGTTGTTACGAGTATTTCAATCCCATCTTATATGTCAAAGCATTGGGTTTATATTCTTTTTTAGCTTGTCTCGCACACACCTAGGATAAGTCTAGAATACTGAATAAATAACCAAACACACAAATAAACAACACCATGGTTCGAGTTGATAAATCTTGAGGTAACATTAAAGTACTATGTTTATTTGAACTGTTGCATAACAAAGGAAAATCTTACATTAAACATACATGTATGCTATTGTAAAATTTGCGTGAAAAATCCATTGAGTTCCTAAGATATATTGTTACATTTTTTTATCTGTGTTGTTTACTTTCACAAAAACGAAAACACTTCCATTACACTATAACTAAAATGTAGTTGGAAGTGTTTGAACTATTTGATTGCATGTTACATTTTTTGAATAGCTACATTAACATTCTTTAAATTTGCCAAGAAATCCACGTAAAACAAAATCAAATATCCAAAATATGATTGTTGCTATAGCCGCACCTAATATAGTAGTTTTTTCTCCCATCATATTTGTTATCAAAAAAAATACGATTCCAAATACTAGTGCGCCACAATCCATTAGTAAAAACTGTTTGATTAATTTCTTTTCATTGCTTATCTTTTTCATAAATTATCTCTTACTATTATTTATCACAGTACAATGACTGTTAATAATGAGTTACGGCATAAGTAGCTGCTCCCGCTGCCGCCCCAAGATGTGCTCCAACGAACATCCCAGCTGGCCCTCCAGGTATTCCCCGAATCACACCACCAACAATCCCTCCTCCAATAGCTCTGGCGAGGCCTCTTCCAGTCATTACTCCACCTACCACTGTTTCTAGTTGTTCAATATTCATTTTCTCAAAATTGTTTAACATCACTTCTGTCCCCCGTTATCTTCACTTTACTAACATCTGTTACTTAAAAACTCAGTATAAAAATATGCAAATTCTTAGCAAGTGCACACATATTTCCAGCGTAATAATTATTTTTCTTCCCACAAATTTGTCATTGGATAACAAATTATTCACAATAAGATTAACAAATGTATTTTTTGCACGCAGATTACGATATGCACATACAACCTTATTAAATCAATTTATCGTCTGACTAGTAGCATAATCGTTGTAAAAGTTGTTGCGGAACATACCATTTCATAATAATAATGATGCTGAAGATACAACTTGGAGTATTTCATTACTTCTATTCATCTTAACTTCTATTCATCTTATGCTTTAAAACTTGCCTTAAAACTTCAAATTATTACTAATTACTCTTTCTTGTGTCACTACCTAAAAATATAATTCTTATACTTTATGAGAAATAGCAAATGATGTATACCTCATCTACTACCTAATATAGTATTACAAATAATCAAATCTACTTCAACCAAAATCAACATATTGTTAACTCATATACTCTCTAATAACGTATCAATTGATAAGTCTAGTTGATGAGCAACATCTCTAATGAATTCTAAGTCCGGCCTTCTTTTGTTGTTTTCATAGTTAGACAAAGCCGCTGGTGTGATATTCATTTTTCGAGATAATTCGCGAGCAGTTAGACCGGCAGCTTGCCGATAGTATTTAAGAGCTTCACCTAAATCACCACCATAAATTTTCTGTAATTGTTCAGTTCCTAAAATGTCATACTCGCCTTGAGTAATCGTTTCTTCAGCATTCACTCGTATGTCTCCTTTGAAATTTATACTTCGGTTAAACTATTCTTTACTAGTTTTATCCTTAATAATACGTAATCTAACTTTTTTCCTTTTATCACCTTTGAAGTATTCAGTACCCCACAATCTTTTTGCTCAAGTTGTGCAAAACAAAGAATATTTCTCATCCTTTTTAGTATTATATCAAAGTGGATTTTTATAAATTTCAAAATCTATCACTAATAATTATCATTTTTTAGTGATTATCCAGACATTTTATGATAAAATATTGGATTCATTCCAAATATGTTATATCATGGTATCAAAGAATTATTTTGGAGACTATTATGGAGATTGGTAATAAAATTAAAGCGCTCCGTAAAAAAAACGGACTAACACAACAGCAATTCGCTGAAAAACTATATATTTCATTTCAATCTGTCTCTAATTGGGAACGTCACAAAGGGCACCCTACAACAGAAATGATGCTCTTAATTATTGAAAAGTTTGATTTACCTCTAGATTTTTTTATTATTCCACCGACTAATCCGTGTGAAGACAATGATGAAGAGCTAATTTTACTATCTTTCTTAGCCAATATGCATTCAAACAGAGAAGATAAGCCTAGTCTCAAACAACTAGAAAAAACTTCTGGTATCGCTATCCAGAAAATTAAACAATATTATCCCTCATATGATGATTTATTTTATGCTGTAATCAATCGGATTGACAAAGACGTTAAAATCAAGGTAGAAACAAGCTTGTCAACCAATGATAATCTTATATCAGTTTTTATCAACGACATGGCACCGATGCTCTACGAAAAGAAAGAAGAATTACACCTTTTATATACGCGCCCATACATTAGAAATATTTGGATTACATTTATCAAATCCAAATATTTATCGCTAATTACACGATATAATCCCAAGTTGGCTGCTGACATTCTAACCACAGAATACTTAATTGAAATGCTCACATCGTTTATTTCTGTCTGGATGAGCCAACCTGAACCAGAGCCACTAGTTGATTTTCAGAACCGGATGAAAAAGTATCTGTCCAACTTATAACAAACACAAAAAAAGCAAGACATGTTAGTCTTGCTTTTT
>AEKF01000062.1_pt1 | contig 19267 bp, 20 predicted proteins | sample 342668 | NCBI WGS metagenome assembly AEKF01 (sample SAMN02954267, study PRJNA50815) | food metagenome | biome: terrestrial; feature: fermented food; material: kimchi; isolation source: Jonggazip commercial cabbage kimchi | place: South Korea | collected 2009-06 | reverse complement strand
CATCTTGATTATTATCAAGTACATAAACTAATTTGCTACTGATTAATATCTCTAAAGTGTTATAAACAGTGGTTAAATTCATTTTTAAGCTTTTAGCAATTATATCTGCGCTGGGATGAATTCGATGATGAATGAGGTAATCCAAAATATTCAGACGTTGGGTTGTTTTTTTTATTCCTTGGTTTTGTAAAACTGTTAAGGCGTGCTCTAATTCACTCATGAGTAAAACCGTTCCTCCTTGGATTAAACGAACGCTACTTCAGACAGATTACATCTAAGCAGGTCGGGGATTTTTACACTTATTAATAATAAGCTAATTATACCATGCTCAAACGAGCGAGGGTGGTGATTACGCTTGTATAGTTTCGTTAAGCTATAAATATTTTATTTCTATAATTAAATCTAAACAATTGATAGTTGCAAATTACTTTGACACAAATAGTAGTGCGTGATATAGTAATTTATATAGTGAGGTAATGTTAAATGGAGAATGAGTTATCAAAAGATTTAATTCGTGGTCATACTGATGCGATCGTTTTAAATCGTTTACAACAAGGTGATTCTTATGGTTATCGGATAGCCCACGATATTGCCGAACTAACTAATCAAGAATATGTATTAAATGAAGCAACTCTCTATTCGGTTTTTCGTCGATTAGGTAAGGCTGGGCTGGTTGATAGCTATTATGGAAATGAGACTCAGGGCGCCCGACGAAAGTACTATACTTTAACGGATGCTGGCAAAGATCGATTAAAAGCTGAGAAAACGGCGTGGGCGTTTGCTAAAAAAACGATTGATGAATTAATGGGGGAAAGCCTATGAATCAAGAATTAGAACAAAAGATTAATGGGATTTTTGCTGATTATGAAATGATTTTACCTTTACAAGAATTTAAACAAGAAGTCTTGGCTGATGCTAATGAAGCTTTAAGAGATTACCGGATTGCTCACCCACAAATTGCAGAAGATAAAGCAATTGAACATGTGATGCAGGATTTGGGTGACTTGACGCCAATCATTGAAATGATTAATGGTGAACAAAATAAAAATCTCCCTAGTGTTTTAAAAACTGGTAATGAATATGAAGAAATTAATGTCAATGTATTCGCAGGGCAGGTTTTTATTGTCGCAGGGCAAGGGTCGACTCCTAAGGTAGAACAAGTTTTTAATCATGAACATCCTGAGTTAGCCGTAAAAATTGATGATCGTCTAAAGAGTTATAATATAACTACACCTCGTTTATCAGGGTGGGGACTGTTTAGTATTTTTAAGGAAACAACGCGTAGTCGCTTTAGGAATGTAATCAAAATTGAATTACCCATGGCTTATCAAGGTGACCTAAATTTGAAACTCAATGCTGGTGAAGTTTTTATCACTGATCTAGCCTTAGAACAACATTTAAATTTGACGGTTTCAGCCGGCGTGTTACATGTGAATCGTGTACATAGTCAAGATGTACGGCTGGATCTGCGTGCAGGAAAAGCTAATTTAAAAGATGTCACTGTTAATAAGATTTTGCAAGGATCAGTGTCGGCTGGTGAATTAACTTTGCGTCAGGTTTATGCCGATTTCAAAATGAATATTGCTGCAGGAAATGTCAATGGTGTTGATGTTAGTGGTAGTGGAGACTTTGATGTGAATGCTGGGAACCTATCCTTAGAATGGGATCAAGTTTTAAATGATCTTGATTTTGGAACTGCTTTGGGAAATATTAATGTTCGCTTTAAGCCGGAAACCAGTTATCATCTGAATGGGCATACCACAATGGGGTCTATTCGAATTTTACGAGATCATCAAGTTCAAATGGGCTCAGATAATTTAAAAGCCCAAGTTGGTGAAAAACCAACCTTTAATGTGATTGCCCAAACCTCGTTTGGCAATATTGTCATCAAATAAAAAGGAGTATGGAGTATGAAACAAAGAATTTATCGTTCAAATCAAGACCGAGTTTTAGCTGGAATATTGGGGGGCGTAGCTGAGTACTTTGGCTGGAACCCTCAAATTTTACGAATTATCTACTTGCTGTTGATAATTTTCACGGGATTCTTCCCGTTTGGGATTTTATACTTATTGCTTTTGTTAGTAATTCCTCAATCCCCCTATCAAAATTAATTTGATATGTACGAATGTATAAAATAAATAAAGAGGTCAAGAATATGTCTTGGCCTCTTTTTGTTTTTTAATTAATAAGCTTTCTTCATTACAAACTAAAATTAGCTTAACGCCGACGAATCTTTGTTTGATAATTATTTTTAAATTGAGGGTTGAAGGCAGGATTGAATGATCTTTGATGATAGTTTAATTTGAATTTTTGTGGCAAGCTCAAAGGAAGAATTGTTTGTTGATAACGGTCTAAAAAGGCAGTCAATAAAACCAAGAGCGCTTGATCGGATGTTTGGTGGATATCCATTTGTAGTTGCTTTTTATTATTTAAATATCCATGTAATAAGAGTTTTTTACCATGGAAAATAAAATATTCTCGTTTTTTAGGATGAGCTAAAACAATCCAATTAATTCGTTGAATATATATAATTTCATGCATTGGTAATGCTAAACCAAATGAACCAATTTTTTTCTGACCAGCCTGAATTTTAAAGCGTGGGATTATTCCGGTAGACGCTTGTTTAATCTCCGCTAGAAACATGTTTTTATTATCATTAATTTGAAGTTGATAATAATATTTATGAAGTTGTCCGCGTAAAAAATAAAATATTTGATCAGTTTGATCAGTGACCCAACTAGAACCATATTGTTGAGTAGCTTGAGTTTGATGTAAAATTAGATGAATCATATGTGCCCCCCTTGGAGATAGAAAGCGAGATTAAAATGTCAAATTTAGATGCCCTACAAAGAACCGATTGGTGGGAACCTTTAAATCAAAAAACTAGATCTTAAATATTGGGCGGATTTGGATGCCTTTATTGAAGAGGTTTATAAAAATGAGACCGTTTATCCAGCCTGCGATCAAATTTTTAATGCTTTTACCCTGACTTCCTTAGCCAATACTAAAGTGATCCTTATCGGTCAAGACCCTTATCCAAATGCAGGTCAAGCTATGGGACTTAGTTTTTCGGTTCCCGCTGAGCAAGGCTTACCGAAATCATTGATTAATATTTATAAAGAATTAACAAATGATTTATCACAACCAGCCCCGAAGAATGGTGATTTAACGGCTTGGGCTAAGCAAGGGGTTCTGCTTTTAAATACGATTTTAACAGTTCCTGCTGGAAAACGAAATGGGCATGCAAATTTAATTTGGGAACGGTTAACTAATGCAGTGATTAATGTAATTAATGAAAGAAATCAGCCGTTAGTGTATTTATTGTGGGGTAAGCAGGCCGCTCAAAAAGTAGATTTCATTAATAATTCGAACCATTTAATTTTAATGGCACCGCATCCAAGCCCATTATCCGCTTATCGGGGCTTCTTTGGTAGCCGACCATTTTCACAAATCAATCGATATTTGATTGATCATCAGACGCAACCTATTGATTGGAGCCAACAAACTATACATTAAAAACTTGGTGCAAAGTTTCACTTGTCAAAACACTTCATTATTTGCGATAATAGGAATGTAAACGCGCTCATCACAATTTATAGATAATGTTAAATAAAAAGGAGTCAATCATGGAACTTTTTGAACAATTAGCTGATAAGGTACGAGATCAACATCAAACTTTAGTTTTCCCTGAGGGAGAGGATGTTCGCATTCAAGGTGCTGCTGTTCGACTTTTGGCTGATCATTTGGTTCAACCAATTTTATTGGGAAATCGCAAAGAAATTGAAACAGTTGCGCAAGCTGAGAATTTTGATTTAACAGGGATTGAGATTATTGATCCTGCTGAATATCCAGAAGCTGAGCACGAAGCAATGGTAAATGCTTTAGTTGAACGTCGAAATGGTAAAACTGATGCAGCTACTGCAACAAAATGGTTGAAGGACGTTAATTATTTTGGAACGATGTTGGTCTATTTGCATAAGGCCGACGGAATGGTTTCAGGAGCCGCACATCCAACAGGTGATACGGTTCGACCAGCATTGCAAATCATTAAAACTATGCCTGGTTCAAAGCGTATTTCTGGCTCATTTGTAATGCAAAAGGGTGACGAACGTTACATTTTCGCTGATGCAGCCATCAATATTGACTTAGATGCGCAAACTATGGCCGAGATTGCAATTCAATCTGCTCGAACAGCTCAAGTCTTTGGGATTGACCCTAAGGTAGCTATGTTATCATTTTCAACAAAGGGTTCAGCTGCAGCACCACAAGTTAATAAAGTGGTAGAAGCTACTGAAATTGCACATTCAATGGATCCCGATTTAGCTTTAGATGGAGAATTACAATTTGATGCAGCCTTCGTTGAGAGCGTGGCTGCTTCGAAAGCACCTGATTCAAAGGTAGCTGGGCATGCTAATGTCTTTGTATTCCCTGATTTACAATCAGGAAATATTGGTTACAAAATTGCTCAACGCTTGGGTGGCTTTGAAGCTGTAGGACCGATCTTACAAGGCTTGGCTGCTCCTGTTTCTGATCTCTCACGAGGAGCTAATGAAGAAGATGTTTATAAGACGGCTATTATTACAGCCGCACAAGCTGTTGAAAATCGTTAGGCTTTAGTTGAACAAAAGATAAACTATTAGAACGATTTGATTCAAGCGTCTATAAAGACTGGGATTTTTTATTCCAGCCTTTTTTAATACCAATGCAGAGATTTGGTTGCATCAAGTTTTTGGCTGGGAGCAGACCAATATCTTTAAAAATGATATAATTACCATTATGAAAAGAATTGTAAAAACGGTTGAAGAGACCCAAGCATTGGCTGGAGAACTAGCTAAAAAAATTAAAGCAGGAACCATTATTTTATTGAAAGGTGATTTAGGAGCGGGTAAAACAACTTTTACCCAAGGATTTGCGCGTGCTCTCGGAATCAAGCGCCCTTTAAAAAGCCCGACTTTTACCTTAGTACGTGAATATGAGACTGTTGAATTTCCACTCTATCATTTTGACGTTTATCGGTTAGGTGAAGAGGGTGGGGCGGATGAATTAGGATTGGAAGAATATTTCCGCCCAGACAGTGTCGTTTTGATTGAATGGGCAGAATACATTCAAGACCTTTTGCCCGAGGACGTAATTCAAGTTGAACTAAAAAGGTTGACTGATGATGAAAGCGGAGATCTACGAAACGTTGAGATTAGTAGTCCTAATTCACGATTAGCAGCCATGATTCAAGACATGGAAGATTAAAATGGAATTATATATTCGTGGGGCACAACCAGAGGATGCTCAAGCAATTATTGATTTATTATTGAAATTACAAGAAGAGTCAACCACTTTTGAGGTGATTGAACATTTAGATACTGTTAGTCCTGATCAATTGGCAAATAGTTTGTCGGAAATTCAAGTTTCCACGGATGCATTAATGTTGGTAGTTGTTGATGAACAAGATCATTTATATGGTATTTTAACAGCCTTACCAAATCAAGAATTAACTACTGAAATCGGAGTTGCAATTTTAAATCAAGTTCAAGGTTTAGGCCTTGGAAAAGCATTAATGGAAACAGTCTTAGACTGGTTCTTTAATTTTAGTTCTAGTCAACAACTTTTCTTGTCTGTTCAGGTACAAAATTCACGGGCGCGTCATCTCTATGAGAAAATGAATTTTAAATACATTGAAGATTCTAATCAAAAGATTGTGAATGCGCATGGTGAATTAGTAGAAACTATTGATATGATTTTAGAAGGAAAATAATTATGAATTTTATTGCCATGGATTTTGAAACGGCAAATGCCAAAAGATATAGTGCCGTGTCAATTGCGGTGGTGGTAGTCCGTGATGATCAAATTGTGGATGAGTTTTATTCTTTACTAAAACCACCGACTGATTTTAGTCAGCAAAACATTAACATCCATGGGATTCATCCACAAGATGTAGAAGATGCGCCTCAATTCCCGTTAGTGTGGCAGAAAATACAACAATTTTATACTGGTGAACAATTAGTAGTTGCCCATAACGCGGCGTTTGATAACAGTGTTTTAAAAGCAACTTTGGAATATTATCACTTACCTACACCACATTATTTGTCACTTGATACGGTTAAAACGTCACGTCGGTTGTACCCACAACTAACTAATCATAAATTAAACACTGTGGCCGAAGCATTGGAAATTCCATTGCATCACCATCACCACGCCTTAGACGATACTTTGGCGGCAGCACAAATCTTATTGAAACAATCTCAAGAATTTGGGGTTGATCCACTTAAGAGTTTAGTAAAAGTAATTTAGGAGGACAAGAGATGAGTGTTAATTTACAAGCTAAGTTTCCTGGATTTGATATTAAAAGCCAAGAAAAGCTAGCTAACTATACGAACACCCAAGTTGGAGGACCCGCTGAGTGGGCGTTTTGGCCCCATCATGTTCAAGAATTAATGAATGTCTTGGAATTTGCCCATAGTGAAAATTTGCCCATCACGGTTCTAGGCAATGCCTCTAATTTAGTAATTGGGGATGCTGGCTTAAAAGGAATTGTCATTTTTTTAAGTCATTTGAATAAAATTGAGGTAACTGATCAATTGATTAAAGCCGGAGCAGGAGCGGCCCTTATTGATGTTACTCAGGCTGCCTTAGAGGCCAATTTGTCCGGAATCGAGTGGGCCGCTGGCATTCCGGGTTCTGTCGGCGGGGCAGTTTACATGAACGCTGGAGCTTATGGTGGCGAGTCAGCTGATTGGATTAGTTCGATTACTGTCCTAACTCCTGACAATGAAATTAAAGTTTATCAACAAGCTGAACTTGAATTTGGTTATCGACATAGCCTGGTTCAAAGAACAGGGGATGTGATCCTAGATGCAACTTTCCAATTAAAGCCAGGCGAATTTAAGTCGATTGAGATGTTGATGGAAGATTTCAATACAAGACGTGCCTTGCGGCAACCCTTAGAATATCCCTCATGTGGGTCAACTTTTAAGCGCCCTGAAGGATACTATGCGGGACGCTTAATTATGGATGCTGGATTACAAGGCTTTACCATTGGTGGAGCGCAAGTTTCAACCAAACATGCTGGGTTCATTGTTAATGTCAATCAAGCAACGGCAGATGACTATATTGGGGTTATCCGCCATGTTCAAGAGGTAGTAGCACAAAAATTTGAAGTGCAACTTGAAACTGAAGTTCGAATCTTAAACTGAGCATAGTATTTTTCACACCATACTAGAAAGGAGCTGCCATGGAATTAATTGAAACTGGAGTTGCCTTACTGGGAATTGTCTTAATAAGTAACCTAATTTCACATCTTTTACCTAAATTACCAGTTAGTTTAATTGAAATTGCCTTGGGGTTAATTGTTGCAGTAGGTTTCAATGTACAAATTAACTTAGATACTAGTTGGTTTTTGTTATTATTCATTGCACCATTATTGTATTCTGATGCTTGGCGGTTTCCAAAACGAGAACTATGGGCCTTAAGAGGACCGATTTTTGGAAATGCCATTATCTTAGTGATCTTAACAACGGTTTTGGGTGGGTTCTTGATTTACACGTTTGTACCGGAATTATCCTTACCGGTTTCTTTTGCCTTAGCGGCAATCTTGTCACCTACGGATCCAGTTGCGGTTCAAGCCATTGCTAAAAGCGTGAAGTTACCTAGCAAAATTTTACATTTGGTTTCTGGAGAAAGTTTAATTAATGATGCAAGTGGGTTGGTTGCCTTTAAATTTGCTTTAGCAGCAGCGGTAACTGGAACGTTCTCACCTTGGCAAGCGACCACGGAGTTTTTATATACGGCTTTAGTGGGGGCTTTGATTGGGGCGATTATTATATCGTTAATTAATTTGATTTTAGATTTTATTGGTAGTCGTGGCATTCACGATGTCGTCTTCGTCGTTGTACTTCAACTATTTAGTCCTTTTATAATTTATTTGATTGCGGAACATTTCCATACTTCTGGTGTTATTGCGGTAGTAGTGGGCGCTGTTATTTCAAATTTGCATACCAAGAATAATGTAAATTATACCGGTGAATTACACGTAGTTGGTTTACAAACTTGGGATGTCTTAGGTTATTTATTTAATGGAGCAATCTTTGTGCTCCTTGGAGTTGAATTACCAGTTGCAATGAGTGACTTTGCTGATAATACAGGAAGGCTTGCACTTCCCATGGTATTTTTGTATGCAGTATTAACTTGGCTCATTATTTTTGGAATTCGAGTTATATGGACCTATGGAAATCAGTATTGGCGATTTTACCGACATAAAGAAGAATCACCAACATGGAAGACGGCAGTTATTTCAGGATTAAGTGGGGTTCGTGGGGCCGTTACAATGGCTGGTATTTTATCAGTTCCGCTTGTCTTATCGGACGGTCACACTCCGTTCCCAGCTCGGGGATTAATGCTGTTTATTTCTGCAACGGTTATTATTATTTCATTGTTAGCGGCGATTATATTGCTACCGTTGGTTTCAAGACCAACTCAAAAACAAGCTAAAAAAGCTAAAAAAGTCGCTCAACACATGTCTGAACCACGTGCGCAGGTTTATATCTTGCAGTCGGCGATGCGTATGCTGGAACAACAATATCGTGAAGAAAACGCAGCATTAATATATGAAATTGTTTTGAATTATCAACATCAAATTCGCCAATTACAGTTGGAAAACATGAACAGTGAAGCCTTAAATCCAATTTTGGAATCAGAAGTTCGTTTGCGAAAAATTGCCTTAGAAGCTGAATTAACTCCTTTGAAACAGTTATTGAAGGCACATACCATTTCGGAGTTTGTCTATAATAATGAGATTCAACGGATTGAACGTTTGGAAAATAATTTAAATTATATTGTGCAAAAGCCAGGTCAAGTTCAATACTTACAACGAATTAAATATTGGTCTCGAATGGCTTGGCGTGCAATCAAAATTTGGTTGACGAATGAAGAAAATCAACAAATTCGCGATGAATCTGATTTAGCACGAACTGCGAGTTGCGAAGCTGCGATTAAGGCTTTAGAAATACAACTCGAAACAATGAATGATAGACAGATGAAACGTGAATATCAAACGGCACATAACTTAATTATTTCATATCGTAATCGAATTAGAAAAGCTCGTCAGTCAACGGAACAACTGGAAAAGAGTGAACAATTGATGCGTTTGAATTTGGAATTAGCTGGTTTAAAAGCACAAAGAGAAGCCATCCAACATCTCTTTGCGGCACACTTTATTTCATTGGAAACGGATGTTAAGTTACGTCAAGATGTTAACTATTCTGAGACCGCACTACTTATGAATGAAACAAGATAGGGGGAATTTTGCATGAATTGGGTGGCATCTTTAACGAGTATTAATTTTGTCCGCGTAATTGATATTATTTTAGTTTGGTTTATTATTTATCAATTGATGCGGTTAATGCAAGGAACTAAAGCCATTACATTGATCCGTGGAGTCGCCATTGTAATCGTGGTTAAATTAGTGGCTGTTTATGTTGGCTTGACGGTGATTTCATGGTTAACTGACCAATTAATCAATTGGGGAGTCATCATGTTAGTCATTGTCTTCCAACCTGAAATTCGACGAGGCTTGGAACATTTAGGACGATCACAAATTTTTAAGAAACAAAATCATCAAGTTGGGGAAAAATTAGTTGAACAACTTGATGAAGCTGTTCAATATATGGCAAAACGTAAGATTGGTGCTTTAATTACCATTGAAATGGAAACGGGACTGGAGGAATACATCGAAACTGGAATCAAAATTGATGCCTCTGTTTCAGGTGCATTGTTGATTAATACCTTCATTCCCAATACTCCTCTACATGATGGAGCCGTGATTATTAAAGACGAACGGCTAGCGGTTGCAGCAGCGTACTTACCATTGTCAGATAATACGACCATTCCTAAGTCATTAGGAACTAGGCATCGTGCTGGTGTAGGTATCTCTGAAGTGACCGATGCATTAACGATCATTGTTTCTGAAGAGACGGGGGGGATTACATTAACGCGTAATTCAGAGTTGATGCAAGATCTAACGCACGATGATTTTATTAAATACTTAACGGTAAATTTGGTAAATCAAGAAGGTAAGAAAGATTGGATCAAAAATCTCTTTTTCATGAATTGGTTTAAAAGAGGGGAGAATTAAGATGTTTAAAATGACTTTTAGTAAGATTGTATATCTAATTCTTTCCCTATTAATGGCCGTTTTGTTAGCTATTTATGTAGATGGTACAACCCTGAGTCGGTCATCGGCGGTGCAAAAACAGAATTCGACGGGGTTAGTCGGGTTGGGATTGCAGAAAACTGATACATCAACGATGCCTATACAAATTTCGGGAATTAGCACAGATAATTATATTGTGACGGGCTTGCCTGAAACAGTGGACGTGAAAATTACTGGCCCATCTGCTTTAGTTACAGCAGCTATGAATACGAAAAATTTTCAGGTCTATGCAAACTTAAAAGGCCTTTCAGAAGGTAGTCATCAAATTTCGTTGAATGTTAGCGGATTGAATCATGAATTAACATATAAATTGAATGAGAAAACGTTTAATATAAATATTGCTAAACGTGCAACTCAGAACTTTAAAGTACAAACTGTCTATAATAAAGAGGCTATTGCAGATGGGTATCAAGTTGGTGATGTGACATCAAGCGTTACTACGGCCCAAATTGTTGGTTCACAAACTGCAGTTGCTTCGGTCAATCGAGTTGTGGCTAGTGTGCAACTTAATCGCAACACTAAGGAAAGTACTAATAAAGAGGTTGCCTTACAAGCAGTAGATGTTAACGGAAATGCGGTCAATGTGACTATCTCTCCAGCAACTGCAGTTGTTAGCATTCCCGTTAAAGCAGGGACAGGGACGAAAGATGTTCCCATAAAAATTGAGACTAAAAATGGGGATGCCAGTCAGTTTGATATCACTGCTGATATTAATTCTTTGAAGCTTTCTGGTGATGCTGAAAAGTTAGCTGAAGTTTCGAGCTTAACAGCAACCGTAGATTTGAGTAATGTAGTTCAAAATAGTCAACAGACGATTGATCTTGATATTCCTGAGGGAGTGACTGCAGATCATAAATCTGTGCAGGTCAAGATTGAAGCTAAACAATAATTGATGAATACAATAAAGATATATTTAGGAGAAGTATAATGGCAGATTTACATTATTTTGGAACGGATGGCGTACGAGGAATTGCTAATAAAGAATTGACGCCTGAATTGGCTTTTCGTGTAGGACGTTTTGCAGGAGCAATTTTGACGCAACATGCCGAAGCGGGTCGTCGTCCACGTGTACTAGTTGGACGTGATACAAGAATTTCAGGTCAATTACTTGAAAGTGCTTTGGTTGCTGGATTCCTATCAATTGGAATTGAGGTTTTGAAGCTTGGTGTTATATCAACGCCTGGAGTTGCTTATTTAGTGCGAGCTGATCAAGCTGACGCTGGGGCACAAATTACGGCTTCGCATAACCCTGCAGAAGATAATGGAATTAAATTATTTGGTTCTGATGGATTTAAGTTATCAGATGCGATTGAGGCTGAAATTGAAGCCTTACTTGATGCTCCGGAAGACACATTGCCTCGTCCTTCAGCGGAGGGACTTGGTTCAGTCACTGAATTCCCAGTGGGAGTGGCTAAGTATTTGGAATTCTTACAAACTACGATTCCTTCAAAATTGACGGGCATTCATGCCGTTTTAGATGCTGCAAATGGAGCAACGAGTGGATTAGTTTCAAATTTATTTGCGGATGAAGAAGTTGAATTTGAGACGATGGCAACAAGTCCTGATGGCCTTAATATCAATGCGGGAGTGGGCTCAACACATCCTGAAAAATTAGCTGAGTTGGTGGTTGAAAAGGGTGCGCAAGTTGGATTGGCATTTGACGGTGATGGTGATCGATTGATTGCAGTTGATGAAACTGGAGCTATTGTCGATGGTGATAAAATTATGTTTATCACCGGAAAATATTTGCATGAAAACGGTCGTTTGAAAAAAGATACGGTCGTGACAACGGTTATGTCAAATATCGGAATGTACAAAGCTTTGGAAGAAAATGGTATGAAATCTGTTAAGACTGCAGTTGGTGATCGTTATGTGGTTGAAGAGATGTTGAAAACAGGATATAACGTTGGTGGTGAACAATCTGGACACGTTGTTTTCTTAGATTGGGCAACAACCGGTGATGGGATGTTGACAGCTCTACAATTACTTTATGTTATGAAGGATACTGGCAAGAAGTTGTCTGAACTGGCAGCCGAAGTTACGATTTATCCTCAGAAATTAGAGAATGTTCAAGTTCAAGATAAAAAAGCTGCTTTACAGAATGAAGCAATACAAGCAGTGATTACTGAAGTTGAGAGTGAAATGGGTAATAACGGGCGTGTCTTAGTCCGACCTTCAGGGACTCAAAATTTGTTGCGAATTATGGCAGAAGCACCAACTCAAGTTGAAGTTGAAAACTATGTTAAGCGCATTACCGATGTTGTAATTTCTGAAGTGGGAATTAAGTAAGTATGGCAGATTTTCAAACCTTAGATGTGGTTGAAGAAATCACACGAAATGATGGTACAAAATATCATGAGATTGGTAATTTATTGCATAATGGACAAGCAGAATATGCGGTCGAACATGGCATGCTAAAAGAAGTTCGGATTATGAAAATTAATATTCCACACTCTGCTAGTGTGGAAAAATATGAAAATTATGTTAATGAAAATTTCCGTATTTATGAAATGGTAGCCATTCCGGAATGGATCGAGTGGGTTAAGACCCCTGCTATGGACGAAATTATTGCCAAAATTATGCAAGAAAATCAACTATCTTAATTAAATTAATGGTAAAGAAGTTGGAGATGATCTTCAGCTTCTTTTTTAATAAAAAGCTAGTCTATTATATTTAAATTAATCTTTATTTAGCAAAGGTTAAAAGTACGTGAAAGCTTTAAATTAGCTGAACGTGGCCTCGCTTTTGCCATGGTATGGCAGGCGTTTTCAGTGCTGGAGCTGATGAATAACGTGGTTTTTATTTATGAGCTATTGAGGTTAGTTTTTGATTTAATAATCATGCTATGGAGCTTTTTACGTGCAATAGCGGGAAATTGTTCTTAAATTTTGTTATTATGTAAGAATATTGTTTTTACATTTAGAAAGGAGCTAACCGATGAATGTTGGTATTTTTACAGACACATACTTACCACAACTTTCAGGAGTGGCGACCTCAATTGAAACGTTACGGCAACAATTAGAACGACAAGGCCATCATGTGTATATTTTTACTTCAACTGATCCCAATGCACCTGAGCGGATTGATGAACCAAACGTTTATCGTTTTGCTAGTATTCCTTTTGTGGGATTTAAAGAACGTCGGGTAACTTATCGTGGTGGATTACAAGTCCAAGAAATTTCTAAAGAACTTAATTTGGATATTGTGCACACACAAACGGAATTTTCATTAGGACTATTTGGAAAGTCAGTTGCTCGTGCTTTGCACATTCCGGTGGTTCATACTTATCATACAAATTATGAAGATTACACTCATTATATTTTTAACGGCCGAATTATTCGTCCAGGAAGTGTTGGAGTGATATTGAGGGGCTATACTCATGGCTTAACGGGAATGATTGCTCCTTCTGAACAAACGCGGTCGCAATTAATTGATTATGGCATTAAAGTACCAATTGAAATTATTCCCACAGGGGTTAAAGTCTTGCATACTGATGAAGAAGATCAGAGCGTGGCTTTACGAGAAGAATTGGGGCTATCATCAGATACGCCAATAGTACTATCGCTTGGTCGAATAGCGTTTGAAAAAAATATTGAAGCAGTTTTGGAAAGTTTTGCTGAAATTTTGGAAGAAATGCCAGAGGCTCGTTTGATTATTGCAGGGGATGGCCCGGCGGAATCAGCTATTCATGATCATGCGGCTGCGTTAGAAATTATGGATAATGTAATTTTCACTGGTTATGTTGATCATGAAAAGGCATATAGTTATTATTGCTTGGCAGATGTTTTTGTTTCAGCCTCAGAAAGTGAAACTCAAGGGTTAACTTATATTGAAGCTATGACAGGAAATACACCAGTGGTGGCTATGCATAGTCCTTATTTAGATACGGTCATTACTAATGATAATTTAGGGACATTAGTGAGTGATACCGATGAGTTGGTTGAACCAATGTTAAAGTATTTAACTGCCGCACAAAATGAACAGACGATTGGTGATCCGAATTCTCGGACAAATATTTTGCATGAGATTGATGAACGAACTTTTGGTCAACGGGTGGAGGCTTTCTATCAAGAGGCAATTGCGGTTTATCATGAAGAAGATATAGAAGAGGCTGAAAATGCTGATGCTGAGTATGCACGGATTTTTAGTCGCCGAATATTTAAAAATAGGAGGAACGACTAATGTTAAAAATTACAATGTTTTCATCAGCAGAAACGGTTCCTGGCCAAGGGGTGGGCTCAGCATATCGCGAATTAGTTAATTTACTTAAGGACCGTTTTACCGATCAATTTGAGATTAAGATTAATAAACTAGGAAAAGCTGATATTAGTCATTATCATACAATTAATTTAAGTTTTTATTTAAATACTTTTCTACCAGGACGAGGTCGTAAAATTGGTTATGTCCATTTTTTACCCGAAACCTTAGAAGGATCGATTAAATTAATTTGGCCTTTTAAGCAAATTTTTTATCGATATGTTCTTGCCTTTTATCGGCGAATGGATCATATTGTGGTCGTGAATCCAACCTTTATTCCTAAATTAGAAGCAGCAGGGATTCCCACAAAGGATGTAACTTACATCCCTAATTTTGTAACAAAAGATGAATTTTATCCTCTTGAAAATACAGACAAACAAATTTTCAGACAAGACCAGGGGTATAAAACGGATGATTTTATTATCCTTGGCGTTGGTCAAGTTCAAGAACGAAAAGGAATTTTTGATTTTATTCAATTAGCACGAGATAATCCACAATGGCAATTCATTTGGGCAGGCGGGTTCTCATTTGGTGGAATAACAGCCGGATATGAAGAATTGAAAAAGGTTGTATCAAATCCACCTGCTAATTTGAAGTTTCCTGGGATTGTTGATCGAGATCAAATGAATAATTATTATAATTTGGCGAATGTTTTTTTGCTACCTAGTTTTAATGAGTTGTTTCCAATGTCAGCTTTAGAAGCATTTAGTGCAGGAACTCCAACTATTTTAAGAGATTTAGATCTATATAAAGAAATCTTGGCAGGTTATTATTTGGCAGCACCTGATCGAGATGCGATGCAAAAGCAATTGGAGCAATTACAATCTGATCCAAAGTTACAGCAAGAAATGATTAATCAAGCACTTGAAGCTTCAAAACGTTATTCAAAGGATTATGTGGCCGGCTTGTGGGAAAAGTTTTATCAGGAGCAAGCAGAAAGGAAATAACATGTCGCGAAAAAATACTTTGGTTTTTGTAGGGATGTTATTGCTGGGTGGTATAATTTTTTGGTGGTCGATGCGCCGAGTGGATAGCCAACAACTCCAGGATTCATTAAAAATGCTTAACTGGGGCTGGATTGGCATTGCTTTGGGTGCCATGATCGTTTATTTATTGTTAGAAGCTGTGATTGTGAAAATTATGATAGATTCTAAAAAAGGAAAAATTAGTTGGTATAATGCCATACGAGTGCCATTAGTTGAACAATTAGGTAATGGGATAACTCCTTTTTCGAGTGGAGGACAACCGAATGCAATTGATTGCCTTAGCTCAAACGGGGATGGATGTCGGCCGGGCAAGCTCGGTGTTATTGATGAAGTTTGTCGTTTATCAAAGTATGATTGTAGTGAATTTTATTTTTGCTTTAATCATTGGGTTTCAATATTTAACTACGAAATTACATCAAATGACTTTAATTGTAGTTTTAGGCTTTATCATTCATTTAATTGTGGTGACTGTATTATTATTGGTAATGTATTCACCTAAGGTTACGCATCAATTAGTGGAATTGTGCTTAAAACCAGTGCGTTGGTTTAGTGAAAAGCGTTATCAGAATTGGAATGGAAAAGCTCAGGATAAAATTGATAATTTTCATGAAGAGAGTTTAAGAATGGGCCGTGACTTAAAAACTTTGGGTAAAGTGATTATTTTGACACTTTTACAATTGTTATTTTATTACGCGATTCCATATTTTATTTTGTTAGCGCTGGGTCAAAGCCATGTCAAATTAATTTTTGTCATGTCACTACATATTTTGATTGTAATGGTGATTTCACTTTTCCCGATCCCAGGTGGGGCTGGAGGAGCTGAAGTTGGCTTTAGTATGATTTTTAGTAGCTTTTTACCTAATGCAGGGGCACTTGTACTGGCCATGCTAATTTGGCGTATTATTACCTATTATTTTGGATTATTTGTAGGTATTATTGCTTTTAACATACCGGTACAAAGGAGTAAATCGTGAGAGATACAAGTGAGTTAACAACAATCGTTCAGCGTCTACAAGCCATGCAAATGAGCACTGATAGAGCGTTACAAGAGCGTAATTTTGATTTATATGGAGTAAATGTAGTGACAGTACGCTATGATCAGCCATCACATTTATTTGCTTTAGCTGAAGGACGGAATAAAAGCCAATTTGCTTTTGATGATTTAGATGCTTTGGCTGTTGAAATCTATGAACGTTTGTCAGAATTTAAATTATCTTTTTAAGGCTCGTTTTAGATTGAGTCAATATTGTTAGAAATAGTCAGTAAAAAATAAAACAAAGAAATAGAGGAATATGGCATGCAACGGGTTATGTCAGCAATAAAAAAATGGTGGCCTGATTTCAACTCTACGATTGGTTTCTTGATTTTATCGGTACTTTTAGTAACCATAAAAACTTACTGGGCTTATCAAATAGAGTTTAGCTTAGGTGCAAAAGGATTGTTACAACAATTTCTATTAATTGTTAATCCAATCCCAACGGCAGTCCTTTTGTTGGGGATTGCTCTATATTTCCGAGGAAAATTATCTTATTGGTTGATGATTATTATTAATTTCATTCAATCATTATGGCTCTTTTCAAACATTTTGTATTATCGTGAATTTTCAGATTTTATTTCATTAAATATTATGAAGGCTGGTGGTTCAGTACAAAATAATTTAGGAAAAGCAATTGGTGAGATTATTCATCCGATTGATTTTATTGTTTTCGTCGACATTATTATTTTAATTTTATTATTAATCTTCAAAATAGTTAAGGTCGATCAAGGCGTTGTACAAAAACGCTTTGCCCTTTTGACAACGGCATTAGGGATTGCTTCTATGTTAGCGGTCTTTGGAATGGCTTCCTCTGATCGATCGGGGTTGTTAACTCGAACTTTTGATAATAATTATATTGTTAAATATTTGGGATTGAATGAATATGCTGCTTACAACGCTGTGAAGACCAAAGAGCAAGCGAGTGAAGTGAAAAAAGCTAAGTCTTCAGACCTAGATGAAATTAAGAAATTTGTGAATGAAAATAAAACCCTAGCTAACAGTACTACTTTTGGTAAGGCTAAGGGTAAGAATGTTATTATCTTCCATTTGGAATCTTTCCAACAATTCATGTTGGACTATCGTTGGGATGGACAAGAGGTTACGCCTAATTTGAATGCATTTTATCATGATCAAAATACCACGTCTTTTGATAATTTCTATAACCAAGTGGGACAAGGTAAGACGGCTGATGCAGAATTGATGCTTGAAACATCATTGTATGGGACATCTTCAGGATCAGTTATGTCTAATTATGGTGGAACCAATACTTTCCAAGCGATGCCAGCATTGATGAGTCAACAAGGTTATACCAGTGCTGCGTTCCACGGGGATGTTCCGTCATTTTGGAATCGGGATAATACCTATAAAAATTGGGGATATGATTACTTCTTTTCAAAGTCTTACTATAAAAATTCTGACAGCCCAGATTATAATGTTGGGTATGGAATGAAGGATAAGCTTTTCTTGAAGGGAACTGCTAATTATCTTGAAAAGTTGCCACAACCATTCTATTCAAAAGTTATTACGGTTACTAACCATTATCCATATGATTTGGATGAAAAGAACATTTCAATTAGTAAAACAGATACCGATGATGCGACTGTTGATGGCTACGTTCAAACGGCACGTTACCTAGATCAAGCTTTTGGAGAGTTTGAGCAGAATTTGAAAGATAATGGTCTTTGGGATAAATCTATGATTGTCTTGTATGGAGATCACTATGGTATTTCTGAAAATCATAAGAGTGCCATTGCTAAATTATTGGGTACTAATAAGGTTACTGATACTGATTTGACTAATTGGGAAAAGGTGCCGTTTATGATTCATATTCCAGGAATGGAAGGTGGTATTAATCATACTTATGGCGGAGAAATCGACGTCATGCCAACGTTGTTAGATCTTTTAGGGGTTAATGACGATAACCAAATTAAATTTGGGCAAGATCTATTTTCAAGTCAAAATAAGCAGATTGTACCATTTAGAAATGGAAATTGGGTAACAAGTGAATATACTCGTGTCGGATCAAACTACTATGTGACTTCAACCGGAACTAAAATTAATCCAAAACAAGATCCACGTGCAAAATTAGCAATTGACGAAGCTGATAAGTATGTAGAGAAGTCTTTGGGTTATTCTGATAAGGTAGTACAAGGTAACTTACTACGTTTCTTGCCAAAGAGCGATATACCAAAAAGCAAGAATAAAAATATATCATATAAGAAGAGCACCGCATTGAAACAACTTAAAAAAGTTGATTCAAGTAAAACTATTTTAGGGGCTAATAATAATCAGTCAACGGAATATAAAACTGATGCGCCGGAGTTAGGTGGTGATAAGCAAGAGAAAACTGATGGTGAAGATGGGACCAATTCAAATGAGATTGCTTCAGTAAACTCGATTTTAAGTGGTCATGGTTCTGAGCGCGATCGTTAATGTAGTTAATTTTGTTAAATATATTTATGAAGACTAAGACATTTTTGTCTTGGCCTTTTTTATTTAAAATGATCATTAGGGTAATTGGAAACGATAATTAAATTATGTTAATTAATTTTTCAAACTAATAATAATAATTATTGAATGGAATTTTCATCTTTAAATTTTAAAAAACATTGATTCTTAGCCGATGTATTACATGCTAAAAAAGGTACCTAGTCAGCTTTTATGTAGGGTAAGTTAGAAGTATCTGATCAGTAATGTTTAAAAATATTAAAATTACTTATTGACGTTGAATGTGAAATGGAGTATATTATTTAAGTCGGCTAAGGGCAAGCGATTAATTCGTTTCTC
>AEKF01000061.1_pt1 | contig 19433 bp, 24 predicted proteins | sample 342668 | NCBI WGS metagenome assembly AEKF01 (sample SAMN02954267, study PRJNA50815) | food metagenome | biome: terrestrial; feature: fermented food; material: kimchi; isolation source: Jonggazip commercial cabbage kimchi | place: South Korea | collected 2009-06 | reverse complement strand
ATGTAAAAATGGCCCCTAATATTAATTTAAATGTTTCTGAAGTCGTATAAAAGGTCAGATAGTGTCTGGTTTTTTTTTATGAAATTTAGTAAATACTCTCTAGTTATTATAAATTGTTCACCGGAACCTTTAACTTTAGTTGCTAATAGTTGCTCTTGATCAGGATTTGGTTCTGGACCTGTTATTTGAAAACTATGGATTATTCGGTCACGCTGCTCTACAAGTTCTAAAAACAGACTAATTATATTTTCTGGAATAACATCGGAATATTGTTCTTTCATAACTTTATGCAGAATATTCCCTGAAGTTCGATCAATTAATTCCCACCAGTTGTGTTGATCACCACTGATTTTAAGTATATTTTCTATAATAAAAGCATTGTTGGAGTTAAAAACACTTATAGCAGAACCAAGAAGCTCCCTATAATCATCATTCGGTAATGACTGTCTTGTATATTTTTCGTACATTATGTTTCACCTCTTTTAACATCGAATATAGAAACGTAAATAATATAATGATTAAGTCGTTCGTCACCCTTGTCATGCGGAGAGGGGGTGAAAGCCATGTACGATTTAATCGACAACATATCTCTAAGATTATTAGATCATGCTTTAGATTAATTACTACTATTGGGTCTATTTATACTATAGCCCCTAACTGGGAAACAAGATTTATTTAAGAACTTTTCTCAAACGTATCATGTCCCTTAAAACAAGACCATTTTCAGTAATTTCTTTATCATAGTGAATTGTAAAGAAATTTTGATCAACACCAACAACGCGGAAATCACATTTTTGATAAAGATAAAGTTGTCCGAAGCTAGTTGTACCAGTTCCAATTTCAAGACACTTGTAATTATTGTTTCGCGCATATTTTTCGGCAAAAGTAAGAAGTTGATGCCCAATTCCTTTGTTTCTTTGTGTTGAAATTACGGCAATGTTCACAACTTCTAGTGTTTCGGGGTGTGTAGGTAAAAGAATCAACACTCCTAATAATTCATTGTTATAGGTTGCCTCAAAACAAAAAGAACGGTTCAAATACTTACTTATTAATTTTTCACTAGGATCTGCTTCAAGTAACAGTTTATAATGCTCTTCTGTTAGTTTATTTAGTGTTTCAATATTTAAATTCATCTTTTCTCCGAAAGGGAATTTTTGTAATTATAGACCCAAATAAGTTCATCTCTGAATAATCGATGTTATGTCACCTTGCTTTGGTATAGTCAGTTAATTCAATTTATTTTTATCGGATTCTGCTTGTTTCTCATAGTAATCGTCAATGTTTTTATCTAGCCAAATACCACCGAGAAAAAGTCCTATCAGGAAACCTAAAATATTAATAAACAGTGTTTTTAAATGCTTCATTTTTTTGTTCCTCCAATGTGTCAAGCAGGTTTTTAAGTTGATCGATTCGAGATTCTAAATAGATAGGATTTTTGACATGACCATACATAATAATTTCCTAACTCCTAAATTTTTCATATCCTTGTTCAATTAAAGTGTCTAACAATTCTGATCGTGACTTTGCTTGTAATTTATTTACTAGATCATCCAACTTATCAAGGTTAGTTTTTTTTAGTGAGACACTAGTTTTAACTTTCCGTTCCCACGAAAGTTTTTCTAAATTATCTTTCCGATTTTCTATATCTTGGACGATTCCATAATCAGTGTTTAACGTGCCGCTTTGTTCAAATCTGTTCGCCATACTCTATCCCTCCAATACTTTGTCAAAAATCATACTTAATGACTTAATAAACTCGCGTTTATTCTTATCTATCCTATCGGTATCTGAAAATTCAAATACTGACTTTTTTTCTAGCATAGCTGAATTTACCATTTCCTTCTCTGGCACAATGCCTAATAGATCAGAAAATTGGGAAATTTGCTCAACAAATTCTCGTGAACTCGCTGTATTATGCTTAACACGATTTCCTAAAAATAGTAAATCTGCTATTACATACGACTTACCGGTCATTGGATCAACAACTTCCTGTTTTAAGGCGCTGATACTATTTAACACCTTTTGGTGGCTATCATATCCAAATCTACTTGGCTCAATTGGCGATATAATTAAATCTGCCACAGCAACACCATTCTTAGTTAGTAAATTCCATGCTGGTGGCAAATCAATAATGACATAATCGTAAAGTTCATTTAATTTCTTCATATTTTGAACAAACCACATGAACAGTAATAATTCCTTATTCGCCTTAGTTACCAATAAATCGGTAATCAAATCAAGACTTTGATGTGAAGGTATAATATCGATCCCTTTTTCAACATTAGTTTGAATTAAGCCAATGTTAGGATCATTTAACAAATCAACCATTGTCTTAGAATCAGAAAACTTTTGTGAATTAGTAATGAACGTATCGGTTAAACTTTTTTGAGAATCTAAGTCAATCAATAACACATTTTTATTATTTAATTGAGCGTACTTTGCAAGTTGGTAAGCCATAGTGGTTTTACCAACTCCCCCTTTTATAGCCATAAAACTAATAATTTTCATATCATTCCCACCTTAGTAGTACCTTGGTAATACTTTCTTGTTACTTATATATTAACAAGAAAGCCCAAACTTATCAATACCTTTATGCTACTAAGGTAATACCTTTTAACTACCTTGGTAGCAACATGGAAACACCAAGGTATTACTGGCTATCGCAACAAATAAACTGCAAGGATCAATGCAACGCTATCCAACGCCCGCTGTACAAGTTTGTAGAAGTGAAAGCCATTTTAATTTGAACCCCGCTTGATATGTGCACTGGCTAACTAGTAGCCTTCGGCAGACACAAGGGCAAGCCCTTGGAACTCTTATGCTTACGCTTAATCAAAACCTTTTTTAAAACCAAAACAGGTTGACACGCACTAACCAATCATCGCTCCGAAAGATTTGAGTATTTGAGAATACAGTTCACCCATAGCTTAGCAATAAATGAACTGCATTCAACGTCAATCGCTCCTCAGAGTTCTCGTACCGTCGTCAACAAGACTAGTTCAACACTCACACTTTTAAGGCGTCAGGAGCCGTATACCTGCCTTTTAGCGGTTTCCCGCTGGTGTGAGCCAATAAAGCTCCGTAGACCGTCCAGAATTACGTTATACGTTGATTCTAGGCGGTGTTTTGCCACCCACAAACCCAGTTTTACATATGATCCGTTATTGAATCACTTAGTTTTTGCGTCAAATGCGCTTGGAAGCCAGAGGTCGTGTCCTTATATGCGCTCCCCACACCCCCATGCCGTGATAGTCCGTCACTGCACAGGGAATGCCGTTTAATCATCGGGGTGCATTTTCCCCGCCACAAATTGTGGATACGTCTATAACGTGTACGTTCTAGCGGTGCTTGTTGCCCAAAAAAACGGGCTGGAATATGCAGTTCCCCACACATTCCAGCCCGTTTAAAAATTCCTTTAATACAGTGATACACTGATTCTGTTAGAACTTCATAAGTTGACCGTCTTTTCAATATCCCTTATAATAAAGGTATTGAAAAACAAATGAGTTAAAGATACCTGTTATATCCTTAGCACAGGCACTCGTTGGAACTACCAATTCCGGCGGGTGCCTTTTCTTTTATTTAATTTGTTACACTAATTATACCACACGTGTGGTATTTAAGCAATTAACTGATTTGTAAGCTGTTACATTTAGTCTATCATAAATAAATCCGATTACTAGTGAATAAAAAAGGGCAGGGGGGCTACTCCTGTCCTTTTTAGTATCTATTTAGATGCTAGGGGCATTGTGCTGTTTCCCCAAATTATGCTTGGTCTGTAAGTCTGGGGTGTTAGCAACAAAACATCTTAGCTCTGCTTGGGTTTGATCCGTTGCCTTCTCAGCAAATAAACTGGCATTAACAGCATGTTTGCTATTAACTCCGAACATCACCATTTGATCAGTGAACAGTCCATTCCCGATATTCTTGAAGAAACCGTTTTCCTTTTCAAACTCCAAAACACCATTCCAATCACCCTGATTTAATTGCGTCTTAAATTCATCATCAGGTAAGCCGTTCAAGTTGTAAGACTTTATTATAGCTGTTTCTAAATCACCATTGAATATCTGTTTAATGGCTTCTAACTCGCTGTCTGCTCGCACAATTACATTATCTTTGTATTCAAATAAACCTGGTGTGAATCTTTCAATCACATTATTCATTTGTGATGCATTATCGTGCATATCAAGTGCATGTGGTACTTCAATGCCCCTGTTGTTTAATTCGGTAGCCAACTGCATATAATTATTCTTTTCGTTGTTATAATCATTGTCCCAAAAAGCATAATCTGGGTCTGTTTCTTCCATTGATACCATTTCATTGTATGTGCCTGCGGCCTGCTTCACTTGATAATAAGTCAGGTCTTTTAGTTCATCATTAGTAACTGATGCCAGGTCAATATTATTCAACCACCCATTACTGTAAAATTCATTCTCGTCCACATTATATTGTCCCATGATTTCCCCCTTTATCGCTGGGATCAAAAAGTAGGTGGTCGATTTATGACCACCTACTCTTTGATGCCATAACCAACCAACGGGCGGTCAGTTATGCGTCATTATTTGTTTTTGTCCATGCTTCTTCTCGGATTTAACTTCTGGATTGTCTGATGCGTAACTTTTAAGTTCATTCTGGGTGCGTTTATGCATCTCTTTCGATAGATTACCCAGGTTATCAATCAACTTTGCTCTCTCAGTGCGTTTGAGAGACGTCTCTTTTTCACTTTTACCTGCAATTTCAGTATCAATCCGTACAATCTCTTTTTTTATATTGCTGAACTGACTGTTCAACTGTTGCGTCGTCATCTTTTCAGGTGACTTTAATTCTTCTTGTAATCCCAATTTATTTGTGAGAACGTCAGTCATTTCGATTACACGTCCACTAATATTTTGAATTTCTGACAGGGCTTTACGAATCGTCTCTTTATTTTGCGCCCACGTTGCAACATATCCCAATGAATACGTATCAGTATCAATACCTAGGTTCTTCATAGCAATATATGCCACCGATTCAGCTTGCGCTTCTTTGTGAGGGCGGGGCAATTGCTGATATTCAGCCCCAATAGCGTGTAGCTGACTGTGAGCATACTCGTGATACAACGTTTTAAGTTTAAGTGTAGTGTTATTTTCTGATGAATTGATAGCAATTTCATTAGCTGACGGCCTGTAATAGCCTTTAACATTACTATCTTCCAGCTCTTTTTCAACAACACTAATATCAGTATTGTCATTGATATGTTGCTTCAATTCTTCATACAATCGCTCCACATTCACGGTCTCTTTAAGATTATCAGCTACAAAATCTCTGGCACTGGCAAGTTCTTGACCATTAGTCTGACTTACGTCGAACACGGGGATAAACCGATACCCTACAATCCCGTTATCTTGGGTCGTGTTTAAACGTTTTTTCTGTTCTTCTGTCAGCTTTTTAATGATAGGTGCGGCTATTCTAATCGACTTAGCGCCTTTATTTACCTGACGATTAAAGTCGTTTTGCCACTGCTTAAATCCGGCCACTCGGCTGGCATTAGGATTTTGTGAAAAGATCAGTGAGATATTGCGGGCGCTGTATGAGTGAAACTTACCCATGACTGCCAAATAATCCTTGAACTTGTCACTGTCTGTCAGCGCCATAATATTTTTTTCGGCATCATCAAGTAGTTGCTTCTTCCATGCTTCGGCTTCTTCCTTTGTTGGCATCTACTTACTCCCTTTCTTCGGGAACAAATTCAATTTCATCATCAATTACTGGCAAGGCATCTTTTGGGTTGCTGTAAAGCATTACGTCAGCGCCCCGCCACCACGCCACAGGCACCCAATTACCGCTTTTCTGAATAGTTTCTTTCAACGTTTTGAATTGCCCCTTTTCTTCTACGATAGGTAATTCACTGGCTAAAATATCTGTCTCCGTATTTTTCATGATTTCCCCCTGTTCCTTATTTTAAGTCTATCAGTGTAAACAAAAACGGACACCTAACAGGCGCCCGTTTTGCTTGAAACTATCGTGCTGACGATAAACGACGCATACCGTTTTGTAAACCACGAATAGCTGAACGTCCACCACTTTTTGTGATTCCAGTTGATGCCCAAAAGTCTTGAATTACGTGTGGTGTGTGTAGCACCAACCAGCCAAATCCGATGCACCCCATGAAAGCAATAAATCCATAATTCGCAAGATTGGTAAAACACCATATTGTTAATGTTAAGGATAGAACCTGCGATAACATTGAAATGTTGTAATACACTAGCTTCTTCCACCACATTGTTGAATAATCAAATGATTCTGTGGCAATTGATATAGCAGCGAAAGGAATTGCTAGGTTATACCAGGCCATATCCGCAAAGTAGATACACATCTTAATCAAAAATGCGATTGTCACGATTGCGAAAAACACTAAAAATAGAACCTGCATAGAACCATTCAAGGCCAATTTTTGTGAACCGTTTGCTAACGGAATATCCTTTACACCTTGCACTGCCTTAGAAGTGTAATTACTATCCATTGAAAACATACCTTGTGCCATTGGTATAACAATTTTCTTCTGTAAGAACCCCTGAATGAAAACCATAATTGGGATTAGGAATGCTCCTTTTGTTGAATCCATTAGAATGTTAATCCACGTAACGTCCGAACTATCATCAACATTGGATAACAATGTATGGATCACTCTGAATAATGTAATTGAGACAACCATTGAAACTGCGATTGCTAGGAATACGTTATACCAGGTTGTGATAACTGGTAGGTTCTGTGTGACTTGGTCAAGTATTGCTTTTGCACCTGATACTGCAAAATCCATGACACTACCGGCTACTGATGAAAGCCAATCGTTAATTGGTTTAACGATGCTGAATCCCATTACAGTATACATACGTTCTCCTTTCTAGTTAGATGAATCACTTCTTATCCAACTGCAAATCTCCTTGCAAAGAACCAGTTTCTAGCTTCGCTAACTCGTTCTCCTTCTTCAAATCCATAGTGTATGAATCAGAATCTTTTTTCACTTCATATACATACTTAGTTGCTTGACCACCAACAGCCGTTTTACCTTGCAATTTCAAGTATTCGTGACCATTCTTTTTGTAAACGTTGTACTTGAAACTATCTACATCAAGATTGCCAATTGATAAATTCATGCGTCCACTTTTAGTAAATTTAGCCGTTCCACCAATTGAACTATCATCATGAATCGTCCATTCGTTAGATTGTAAGTCCTTAGCTGTATCTTTGTGCATACCCACATACACACCGGCTAATACAGCTAACGCAACCAATACAATAACTGGGACTACCACTTTTTTATTATTCATTTTCATACCCCTTTTCCTATATGTCCCTACTTTAATTTTATCACAAAAATGCTTCACGTGACGCAATTACAACATGTCGTCAACAGTTGATTCTTCTCGATTTCGTGAATTGTATTCGTCAAATAAGGCGTCCATTGAATCCAATTCAGATTCTTCTTCTGATTCATCTAGTTGGCTAGATGCTAATTTCTGATTGCGTTTCTCTAATTCAACTTCCCATGCCATTTCCTGTTCGTGATAGTAACTAGCCTGTGATAGTGACATTTCTCCGTTATAATCGTTTTGAGCTAGGCTCACCATGTCGGCTACACCAGGGAAAAGTTTAAATTGAAAGGCTTTCTTAGCCTTAATTGGGCGCTGGTTTGAAAAAATAACAATGCTTTGATCGCTGGGCATACGCGTTATTTCGTCGGGCGTCATTAACTGACGACTTGTATAGCTGTAACTATCACTCTTACTCGTGCTTGTTTCCTTGCTCTTGCTTGTACTTTGGCTTCCAGTCTCAACTTTAACGGTTGCCTTACCCAATAGGTCACTGAAATACTTAGCAGTAACGTCATTAGCGGCGTTCAAGCAAATCTTAACGGCGTGATTACCTAGAATACTTTCGGCCTTTTCACGGCCATACAATGCCTGCAATTGTGTTAAAGTCTGGCATATCGTGGTCACACCAATTCCATACCCACGACAGGTTGCTAGAAATTCTTCGTACTTTGGAAATTTTCCTAAATTAACAAACTCATCAAGAATAAAATCAACGTCAACTGGTAAATGCGCATGATGATTAGCTGCTAACTTGTAAAGCTCATCAAACATTTGCGAGAAAAACAAGTTAATGATGCTTTCGTAAGTGTCGTCCATTACCGGAATAATGACGTAAAGCACTGTTTTACTTCGGCCAATATCCTTTAAATCAAAGTCCGAAACACTAGTAAATTCTGCGACTTCATCATCAATGAACTTACTGATAGTTGCCAATAATGATTCAATAATGCTGGCTTTCATCTCACCCTTTGCACGGTGGAAACCTAGCTCATAGGCTCGGCGGGCTGGGTGGTTAATATCTAAGGCTAAAAAGATACCGTCAAGCGGGCTATTTTCTTCTTCTGATTCTGCTTCGACATCATAAGTTTGTAGAATCTCTGATACACCACGTAAATTACGCTTACTTGGTTCTCTTTCTTTCATTACGAACAGAATCAATGCTTTCAATAGTTGGCGTTGCGTACTAAACCAAACGTCTTTCTTTCCTTCTTTGTTTTCGGATTGAACAATCTTTGTTGCGACATTTTCGGCTTCGTTATCACGTGAAATATAATCAAATGGATTGTATCTGTCGGAATGTACCATGTTTGCAAAATTTACAACGTGAACATTGTATCCTTGTGCTAACTTGATGCCTGCTGTTTTTTCATACAACTCACCTTTTGGATCAGTAACAACAATGCTGTTCTCTGTTTCATTAAACAAATTAGTAATAACAACAGATTGTGTCTTGTATGAACCTGGTCCACCTACCACAAACAAATTACGGTTGGGCTTTGTTTGGTTGTCCTGGTAAATAACTTGATTGTCTACAATTCCTAAAACCGTTCCATTCATTATTGCTCCCCCTTTTCTTGCAACTTCTGAATAACTGACGGGTCAATTGATTTGTTAAAATTTTCAGCCAAATTTGTGGGTGATACTCGTCGATATTCATTCATAAGTTCCTTTACTGAACCCCATGTGGCACTACCGTGTGTATCTGTATCAGCCGTTTCCCAATCTTTTTTTCGATTATTTTGCCACTTAATAGCCAAAAACAAGGTATATAACACTGCTCCGGCAGCTATTACCAAGAACAACGGATTCCGTTGTTCAACATATTGTGTAGCGTACTTAATCGGGTGAAGCAATAAGTCTTTGATAATTGGTGAATAATGCTCTCCAATCTGTAACTTATACACTTGCAACGCCATGAGTGACCCAACGGCCAACGTCGTCAGATACAATTCAATGACGATAGCTAGAAGGTAGGGTATGACCCGCTTAGCAATTTTACTAACAGTTTCCATTCTTAATCAGTCCCCCATTACGTCGTCAATATCACTTATATTAGTACCAGCATATTGCTTGTTATCATGCACAAATGTTGGTACTGACACCAGATTATATTCTTCAATGTACTTGCGATTACTTGATTCGTTCATGTTGATAAATTCAACATCTCGACTAATAAAATTCTTCCAATAAATTTGATGAAAAATAGACTGACAATCGGAACAATCGTCACGATAGAAAAACAGCACCTTATCTGTTTTCTTGGGAACCGCTACCGGCTCTCTTTTCTTCTCAACATAATTGATATAGTTGTGTCCAATGAATCCGATCAATGACACCAGCACCACCACCGGAACCAATACATTTAGTAATTTATTGAACATTATTTCCCTTCATCACGTGCCCTAGATTTTGAACATCAGTTAATTTGTTCGTCGTGGTATCGAACGTTAGTTGATAAACTACTGTGTCCTTTTTAAAATCGTTATCGCCGCTCTTGCTCTCATAGTCGATTACGGCTATACCCTGCATAGTGCTGTCTTGTAACGACTTGGTGTACACCTGCGCTTTATCCAGTTTTGACGTTACGTTGTTTGAATCACCAAAAAATTCATTCTTCGGAAAGTATTGTTCAAACAATTTATCTGAAAGCAAATCTTTTACCTTGTCCTTACGCTGTTCATAACTCTTAGAATCATAAGTAAACATAGCTTTCAGAAAATCGTTCGATACGTTGTTAAACTCGATTTCTGTTGAACTCTTACCAGAATTGTTAATCGTCGTCTTGGCACTATCAACTTGTGTTTTAAGCGTGCGATTATCCCGCTTAATACTTGCCAATTCTGATGCAGATTTCTTTTCTTTTTTTTGTGCGGATTGAATGATTTGCTGTTGGTTCGTCACTGTGCTGTGTTGTGCAACGTTGGCATACAGTGAGATAACTAACCCCGCTCCCAACATTCCTGCGATGATATTAACTTTCTTCATGTATCCCCCTACTTGTGTGCTCGTGCTAGTACAACGTCACCACCATTCAGCAAAGTGGCAAAGTTTACACCAAACTTTCCTTCATTTACCTTACTATCACCACCACCTTGCTCTAAAATATTGGTGTCCTTTCCTTTCCAATCTTCTAACAAAATGGCTGTGTGTCCGTTATTTCCGGCACCAGCTCCTTGATTCACAATAACAATATCTCCGGCCTTAGCATTCTTTTCGCTAATCTCTGTAAGGTACTTGTGAGCACCCCTGGCATCACTAGCCATGCTTCCAGTAAACCAACCCATATTTTCAGGAACTTTATATCCCGCCTTTTTAAGGGCTAACCAGACGAAACCTGAACAATCTGTACCACCATTTTTATTTGGATTTAACAAGTCGTCCCCTAAGTCAGCGCTTGGGTGTTGCTGAACATAGTAGAAATAGCCTTTCATGCTCTCTCCGGCCTTTACAATGCTATTATTGCTAGTTGTACCCGAACCGTCGTCACAGGCCAGATTAGAGGCTTCTAACGCACCGTCACTGGCATTTCCAATTGTGTCACTGGCGACAGGATCAGAAGTTCCGAATTCAGCAAACCACTTTTGAGCGTAACTCAAACGATTTCCCATTTGCGGGTCACCTGCTCGTTCGTATAAGACTTGCCATTGTGTCGTGGCATCTATAACTGAATTGGACTGCAAGGCTTTAACTGCCCCCTTTTCTGAACCTTTCAATTCGCTATCCATGAACTCTATTTGCAAGCCAAAATTGTCCCATGGTTTATCTTTATCCTTGGCAAAATTCATAAGATTAGTTGTTCGTCCCGCCGTCCACTGTGCCAAACCGTGACCCGATAATGCTCTGCTTTTATCTTCAACGGCATCTGGACTTAATTGACTTTCTTGGGTCATATTACCTAACGCGCCACTGGCCCCCTGTGGTGTAGCCCCATATTCTTTAATAAAGAAGTCATACAGCTTTTTTGCGTTTTCACGTTGGCTCTTACTGGTTGCTTCAACTGACACCGTGCTTGGTGAACAATCTTCTTCTGATAATCCACCAAATATCGCTGAAACGATAGCTCCAAAAGCAACCACAATACCAATAACAAGGTATAGAATTACTTTCCATTTTGCTTGCTGGTACTTATAAGTTAGTGGGTTCATATTCAATTACCCCAACTTCTCTTGTGCTTCCTTAACTTGCTTGTTGGCACTATCTAGGTCTTTCTTAGCACTATCAAGGTTTCCTTGTGCTTCCTTTACCTTGTCCCCCTTGCTTCCGTCTTTATCATCAATTTTGTTTGCATCATCAAGTTTATGCTGTGAATCAGTTACTGACTTTTGCGCCTTTTTTTGCTTGATTAAGGCTTCCATGTAGTGTCCCTTGTCCTTATTCAAAGACAACAACTTATTTTGGGCTGTGGTGGCGTCCTGTTCATCATCATGGCTCAAAAACGCTTTTCCCATACGCAGAAGAACGTCTGTATTTTCAGTAAATGACATTTGCGCTGTAATTTGGGCTTGGTCATAATTGACAATTTGTTTTTCCAACTTCAAGGCGCCTTTTTGCTTGTCAGTTGCATTGGTAGGTAATTTCCAATCCAGCAGCTTCTTAGCATTACCATTCTTGTACAAATTATTTACCGCCTTATTTAGAACACCGGCATCAGCATTCAAGGCTCGTTGATACTCATTTAAATCAAGATATGTTTGTGCCTGCTTCTTTTTTGAGTAACCCAACTTGTTCATAGCTTTATCAGCCTGTTTCCAGTCCTTGTCATTCAAGGCATCTCGTAAAGCACTCTCATACTTTACGGAACGTAATTGCTTAGTGTTCTGAATTTCTGTTGCTTTCAACTGATTCTCGCCCGACTTATGAACCAAACCTACGGCAAGTAGTGCCACTACTGCTACACTTCCAATTCCAACTAAGAATCGGCGCTTAGTTTTCTTCTGATTGGCGTCTACTGACTTCCACTCTTCCGCTTGCACATAGTCGTTAATAACAGCAACAGTATCTTTCAAGTCTTTTTGATCCGTTGTATCAACCACTTGCTTAATCAAATCGTCAGTAATTACTTGCGTTGCTTCATTCATATTGTTGATTAAACGCTCGTATGGGATACCTGTAAGCACGTATAGGACAAGCGCCTTATATTCTATAAAGCGGTCTGCTGAATCGCTGTAAGGCATGTCCTGTGTCGCTTTGTACGCATACCAAACATTACTCATTGGGTAATACCAAACATTAGCTGGATTCAGTGATACGTTAAATTCGTTGTTCTCAATATCTGTATCAAGGATTGCCTTAGCAATGCTTGTTCGGATTGCTTTATTCTCTTTTGAAATGTCTTTTAAAGCCATTGCTCCATTTGGAATTGTGTAATTAAGTGCTACTGAATCACCTTGTTCAAGAATTGTCGCCAACTTCAAAAAATGTGCTTGGTCTTGCTTCAATCGCTTCAATTCAGCAATATTGTCATAACGGAACTTGTCACGCTTTAAAGTAAGTGTTAATTCGTCACCCATTCGCTCAAAAGTTCCTAACTCAAAATTGAATAGGTTCTTTTTAGTTCTCATCTGATGCTTCCCCCTTATCAAATGATGTCAGCATGTCAATTTCACTCTTTGGCAAAATTACTCGTGCCTGATAATTTGGTTGTTCCGCCGTTGTGCGATTATACTTTTCCATGTATGCGTCTGGATCAATCAAGCGCAATTCTTCTTCGGTTAATTCAACGCTCATGAATGCTCTTTGGCTTCCGTAAATCATAAGTGCTTCACCTTGTCGGCGACGCTCCAACAGCTTCTTTTCTTTGTCAGAAAACGTCATACGCAACTTCGTAATAACATCATCAACACCTTTACCGTCCAATCCAAAGAATACCTTTGTGTATGAATTACCGATAATGGCTTCTCCAATGTTTTGTCCTGAATCCGTTGATGCTTCGATAACGTCTTGGATTTGTTGCGTACCGGCGATAGCTCCCGCATTGTACTTACGAAAACGCTTGTATGCTTGGTGGAAAAATGTAGCTGCCGACGGATTCAACGTCAGAAAGTGGAACTCGTCAACAAACAACTTCTTACGCTTCTTGCGGTCTTTTGTGATTTCGTCCCACAAGTATTGGAAAATCGTTAAGTAGGCTCCTGCTTGAACTTCCTTTTCAGCCTGCAATGGCTTCAAATCAAATGAAACAACACTGGCCTTCAAATCAACGTTCGTGTGACCATTGAACAAAGTATTGGAACCGTGCGTATAACTACCTAGAATGAACTGAAAATCCTTGATGCGTTCGTACTTGTCAGGGTCAGTTTTAGCCAATTTCTCAATTTGTTCATATACGTCTGATAAGGTTGGGAATTGGTCATTTGAAATTTCTGATAGACGTTCGTACTTCAAGATGCCACTGTTAATGTATGCTTGCTTGACGACATCATCTAGAATTGCCTTTTCAACTTGGCTAATATCTGACTTCAAAACTTCAAAGAACGCCTTTAATCGTTGGATTTTGTCCTTAACCAAAATATCTAAATTATGTACTGCTTCATCAGAACTTAGGATTTCTTCCGAGAAGATTTGTAGTGGGTTAATCTTTTGCGGTGCGTTTGACGTAAGGTGCAATACGGAACCGCCCAATAGCTCAACGGTCTTAGTGTATTCATTCTCTGGATCAATAATGTAGATTTGATAATCTTGAACTGCATAACGCAGAATTTTCTGGGTCATGTAGGTTGTCTTACCAACACCTGACGAACCAATTACCACCATGTTTTGATTCAACGTCTTGTTGCGGTCTAACATGTCGATTGCAATTAGTGAATTAGTGTCTTTGTTGACACCTTCAATATCACTACGTGGCTTCAAGTCTAGGATTTCAGCATCATCAAATGGGAACATTGAACTAGCAACTTCTGTATTACTCTCTTTGTACGTGTAATCTTCAAGTAAGTTTTCATTCAATGGCATTGCTGACCAAAATGCTTGGAATGTTGCCTTAACGGGAATTAATGGCTTCATTTGTAGTTTAATCAGTGTGTTTTTGACGTTATCAGTCAAATTATCTAATTCAGTCAAGCTATTGGCACGCAAGTAGACTAGCATGTGCTGGTATACAAACGTGGTAGAATTATCAAGGTATTTGTCCAACTGCATGTTTGCGGAATCAATGTAGTTGGCAAGTTCCTTTTTCTTTACAGGGTCATACGTATTTTCAAGCTCTGCTTGTTTATTCTGTATGGTCTTTTTGTAATAAGACACCATGCTGGTGTTTGAGGCGCTGTCGATTGTCTGAACGATATTGATAGCGCCTTTTTTGCGCTTCAATTCTGATAACCAGTTTCCATATACTCGCTTTGGATAGTCAGCAACTGCGATAACTCGCATATAATTCTCACCTGATTGCACATAAGTGGGGTATTGCTCCCAACTAAATGGGAACAATGAATGAAAACTGTCTTGGTCAATTTCTGGCAAAAAGTTTTCTTCTGCTGGGTTATTAACCACAATATCCAATTGTTCATCTTCTGTTTGCTTTTTTGCTGGTAATAACCAGTCTGTAAACTTACTCATGTTTCCCCCCACTATCCGTTGTAGTTAATCAAGTTTTTCCAAATGCTTAACGTCTCCTGGCTGTTTAATTGTTTGGCAGCTAGTTCATAGTCCGTTAGGGCGTTTTCAAGGTCTCGCTTCACTTGTTGCACTTTATCGTTCAATGCATCAACCGCTGAATCCAAACTCTCGAACGACTTGTTCTTCATGGCCGTCTTAATTACTACTAGGTGTTGCTTTCGGGTCATGTTTTTTGAATTTTGAACGTCGGTATAATGATTGATATAGCTAGCGATCAATTGAATTTTAAATGTTTCTTCTGGGTGATTGCTTAGCAGCTCTAAGTATCGTGACTTCAAATTGGCTAAATATTCTGTCATATCGACTGGAATTGTTGCTTCAATAAATTGTAGTGAATCATCAACCCCTTCTCCCAGCGTACTCATCAGAAACGCTCCATAATCACTAAACAAATCTTCTTGTTCGTGCGTACTTAGCAAATCCAAATTGACGCCTGAAAGTTCAAGCATTGATACTAGATTTCCGGTCTTTGTAATCACGTAATCTTTGTAAATCCCTTCTGCCAAGCTCATTTGGTCGATTGTTTCCTTACCGCTGTTAATCTTTGGTGCGGTATACGTCCAGTCCAATGAGTTGGAAGCCTTATCCTTAGCGCTTGTTAATTTCATGGCGTCCCCCTTGTTTTTTTGGTGCTAAAAAGTACAACTTCTGACTACGTGCATATCGTTGTTGCGTATTGAACCACTGGCGAATCTTAATATTCCGGCGTCCTGATACTGGCCTTAATGTTAAAAGAGCCATGACAATTGTCACGGCTAAAATAACAACGAATAATTTAATCGTCATGATGATTGGCCCGTATGGTGGTATCACCACCAACAAAAGGCCAACACCCAACGTCGCGAACACGTAGCCAAAGTCTCGCAAAGTATATCCTTTCCAAATTCCGTATTCCTTGTCTACGTTTTCTGGAAAAACAAATTCCTTACCTTTCTTCATTTGGCTACCTACTCTCTTATGTGAACAAGTTGTATACAGCTGGCACTACCCAAATAACTGCGGCGGCCAACGCAACTAGTCCAAAGACACGCCCAACACTGTGATAAACTTCTGACTTCTCTCGTGGGTCGTCAGCTGATGGCAAACGCTTAATGATAATTGCAAGTGCAACAACGATACCTACAATAACAACAATCGCTGTTAGTAAACCCTGGATTGCTTGCAAGGCACTTGTAACCTTTGATTGCACATTACCCAAATCGCCTGCGGCGATAACTAAACTACTCATCTATCTACTCCTTTTTATCGTCTTGTTGTAACCCTACTGATTGTTGCAACTGTGTTTGTTCCTGTTCCGGCGTCTTAGCATAGAATTTATTCAATTCTGCTTCGGCGACTTCTCGGCTATGGATCTCACTTGTCGCAATTTCAGACCTTCCATTCTTAATCCGTCCGATATAGTATTTCTTCTCTGGATATTCTTGGTCAAGGTCTTGCGTTTCCAACACGTGCAAACGATTCTCATATCGCTCGACTGCATTATCAACTTCAATTCCATAAACACCTAGAAATCCTTCAAGAAAACTTTGTCCGAAAAATAGTGTTTCATTCTTAATTTGCTTGAACTGTTGTGCCGGCTTACCTGGATTCAGATTATTAACCTTTTCGGCATTTTCTGAATCATGTGATTTTTCAAAATGTTGTTTCACTTTCAAAACATCTACATTGGCTTGCTTTCGCATTGTATCTCGCAATAGCTTATGTCGCATTTCTTCAACGGGTTTACCATTCTCGGCAACTTGGCCCTTTAATGACGCAACGTCTTTCATTTCATCATCTGATGCAATGATTGCTTTGTCATTATCAATAACAAGCTGTCCCACAACACCTTGCCATTTTTCTGATTTCACTCCCCCACCCCCTTTCTAATGAAAATAATTAGATAGCATCAAAACAATAGAACTTTGGTACTCCACCATTTAAAATACTATTCATGAGAGTTACGCCTGGAACCAGCCCTTCCAGGTAGCCCTTGTGAGAACCGTTATTTCTCACTTGGACGCTCTCTTTTTTTCGTGGGGTACTTTTAATCACATCAATTCCTGAATCAGAAATCAACGTTAAATTAGCGTCTCCCACTTTTCTAAGCATTTCCTTCGGCATCACTTCCGGGTGATTACGAATCCAGGCACTTACGTACCCACGCTCCTTGCCCATTTTCCTTGATGCTTCTGATAATGAATACCATTCTTCCATAAAACGCGCTCTCCTTTCTTTAGTAGTACATATATATTATACCACAAAAATGCGTCACGTGACGCATTTTTAAAACTATATTCTCGGTGCGTTAGCCTTGCGATTACTAGTCTGGTGTTGACGCTTCTTTTTCTCCATTTCGGATTCAGTATCACGCAATCCCTTGGCTTGCTTGCGACGTTCAATCTCTTGCTTCAAGTCAGAGTTATAAAGCATGGCCATGACTGCATCAGAGAATACATTTTGCACATATTGCGTGGTGGTAAATTCTTTATAATTCCTTGGTGTATAAGTAGGCATCTCTCCACTTCGGAACCTATCAAACTTATTCTGGTCGTTCTGCAATTTCTTTTGAATTCCAATAATTTCTTTTTGTTCTATTTCCGGATTATTCTTCAACTCCGCAATAAACAGATTAGTTGTTCCATTGTTAGTTAGCACCCGCTTCAATTGTTTATTATCAATATCATCTAGCGACATATTTCCTAGCAAATAGGCCATTCCCTTACGGTGCTCAACTGTATTGAATTGTTGCTGTGGATCAGTCCGCAATTGTTCAATATCCTTTGCCGTCCAACTCGTCAAATTAACGTTGTAATATATAACCGCCGTATAAACCTGTTCTTTTTTAACGACTGGCATAGAATCCAAATCGGCAGCTGGAAAAACCTTTCCCAACACTTCATTGTATTGTTGCTGAACAATCCCCCGAATCTCTTTCACCGTACGCAAGTCTCTAATGGATTCAACTGCCAACTTCAAATCTTCATCAGAATACCGTTCAAAAGCTCCACGATTTCCGGCTCTTAATTCAGATAACGTTTGTCCGTATTTAGATGCAATTTTTTCCAACTTGTCGTTTGCTAATTCTTCTTGCTTATCAAGCATCAACCAACTGTTGAATGGGCGCTTAGTGAACGCCAAAATCTTATTGGCAATAAGGTCACTACGAATGTCATTCAATCTATCAATTAATGTATCTCCCTTAAACACTTCACCACTGGCATCTGTCTCTTTAATAAGCTCACGACGTTCTTCAAATGTAGTCGCTGAAATATCTAATTCTGGATAGTACTTTTCAATGGCTCTTTCAACGGCTTTATTGAGTATCTCATTAGCTTTTTCCATTGACTGTTCTTGCGATTCAATAATTGCCAGTTGCTTACCAACATCATCACCCATAACATTTTTGATCAGTACACTATTTTTCCAGTTAAACAACATACGTTGTTTATCATCAAGTGATTCCAAACTAACAAACGTTTGAAGCTCCTTACTCAAATTAGCAATCAAGTGTTTTTCATCAAATGACAAACGGTTTTGTAGAATTGACAAGTGACGTTGATTTTTAATCTTATCGTCTAATAATTGACCGTCCTTTCGTGCTTCTCTCCTGCGACGAATTTGTTCATTATTTTTGCGGCGTTCGTCAGCATATCTACTGCGTCCTTCGTGTTTTGTTGGTTCTTCTTTTATGCCCTGTTCTTCCAGTGTTTTTTCACTGATTCTGTCAGGTAGGTTTTTTTCTTCTAAAACACGATTTACTGACTTAGCCCAATTTGCACGCCATTCATTTATCTTTTCTTTTTTGTCCCAATCAGTAGTTAATACTTTTCTCGACTTAGGGTACCTACTAGTTCCGGTATACATTTTGTTCCCATTTTCATCTAAGATATATTCTTTTTTACTTTTAATCCCCCATGTTCCGTCTGGGTTAAACGGTCTGTTTGTCAGCATGACGTGTGCATGTGGATTTCCCTTGTGGTCTCGGTGAATAGCAACGTCCGCGACCATTCCGGATTCAACAAAATTTTCCTGAACATACTTAGTTAATAATTCACGTTGTTCATCATCAGAAAGTTCAATTGGTAATGCCACGTTAAACTCTTTTGCATATCGTGAATTAGCTTTATTTTCAACAGCCTCAACTTCGTTCCATAAACGTTCCCTATCTCTAGCCCATTCCGGTGCATTATTTGGAACTAATATAAAAGTTTCAGGCTTAATATCACGGCTATAAAAATAATTTCTATCTTCTTTTTCTGAAAACAACTTTTCTCCACTTCTATAACTTGCACTAGCAATTGCGCTGCGCCCACTACCGGAACTAATATTTTGAAAACTCAAATGCATAATCGCCATTTATTTTATTCTCCTTTGTCTATTTTTGTTTATTTTTTTTTGTCGCCACGGGCGACTTCTTATACAAGGTTTTAGCACATTACCCACAGATTTCTTTTGTGGGGTGTAAGTGCGCATTGTCATGAT
>AEKF01000059.1_pt1 | contig 19886 bp, 22 predicted proteins | sample 342668 | NCBI WGS metagenome assembly AEKF01 (sample SAMN02954267, study PRJNA50815) | food metagenome | biome: terrestrial; feature: fermented food; material: kimchi; isolation source: Jonggazip commercial cabbage kimchi | place: South Korea | collected 2009-06 | reverse complement strand
AATCATAAACTCTCAGCCCCCTATATCCAAAAAGAATCCAACATTTTAAAAATGTGTCATTTACGCTTAAATTTAAAATAAATTATTTAACCCTATAAGACTAACCTTATCCAAATAAAAAGAATTAATATAATTATTTACGTTGATATCACTATCTTTAAATTTTTATCACACAAAAAAAGGCTGGGTAAAATCATCCCAGCCTTTTTGAATAATTGAAAAGTTCAATCATATTAATAATTATCCGAATATTCTCGAACTTCATCCTTAGCCACGCGAATTGATCCGTAAACATTATGAACCGTTAATTTATTATTTTCATCATTACCAATTGTGCTCTTCTCAAGAACATCATCTCCATGATGTTCTTTTTGAGTAATAGCATTATCGTAATCAATGGTTAAATCCCCATTTTCGACTTCCAATTGAGTTTGTAAATTATCATTTAACTTAGAAAGGACGATTGATGAATCGCGAACCCAAATTTTATTTTCTCCCGTAAATTTCGTATTAACGGTCCGAAGCGCTCCTTCATCATTGCGCAAATCAATATTATTAAATTCGCCATCTATTAACCGGATTCCACCATCACTATTCGTCACTGTGCTTTGATTAAAGTTAACGTTGTTCAAAATAATTCCAGCATTTTCATTTTGAATTTGAACTTTTTCATCAACCTTTAAGTGATTGATTGTTAAAGCGCCATCACTCATCATAACCTTTAATTCACTTAATGGATAATCTTTTGGCACAGTTAAAGTAATATAAGAATTTTCGTGGTTAAATCCTATCCCCGCAAACTCAAAACGGCTTGAAATAATTGACATTTTATCATTATTTTGATCAACCGTTAATTTTTGTTGATCAGGTAATTTTGTCTCTAATTTAAATTTATTCCCACGTTTAATTTCAACATCTGCGCCTTGAACTTGTAAATTAAGCTTTTTAAAATCATTAATTTGATAATCACTTCTTTTTTGATATTTTACAATTTTAAAACCATGATTATAGTTCACATTATCTAACTTTTGATGATTACCATACCAACCGATAAATCCTACGATAACTCCAATAACCGTAGCAATAAGACCAACAATAAGGACTGTTCGTAATTTTTTATGCATTTTTACGCTCCTTTCCGATTTAATTCAGGACGGCGCTTCAAAGTCATACCTGCAATCCATTTAATAATACGATAACCGATCCAACCGATTCCATAAACAATCCAAATAACTACTGGAATACTGATCACAACTAATCCCAATGCGGCAATTCCTGCTCCAATTAAAATCAAAGCCATCATTAAACCTTGTGACATTACACCAAAACCAGCGGCAATCATAAAGCCACCCGCAATAGCAGCTCCAATTAACAATCCAGCTAAGGCAAATATAATACCAATCACAGTAATGATTACAGCTACAAAAGCAAAAATCAGCACTAATGCCACTGGAATCAAAATTGGTGAAGCCAATACCCCCAACAAGATTAACCAAGCTGCATTCCAAGGGTTTTTCTGTTCTTTTTGATTACGTCGATTTCTGGGACGAGATTCTTCAGTATCTTCGTCATTTTCCATCCACCCCATCGCATAATTTGCATTAATTTGACGCGCTAAATTTTTTGGACTACTAAATTCTTTATAAATTTCATCAATTGTCATACCAGAATCTAGAAATAATTCTTCATAATATCGATACGTATCACTACGTTCTCCATCTGGCATTGGTGCTAGATAACGATCAAAAGTTGCTAAATATTCTTCAATTTCACTATGCATCCGTTCCACCTCCGTTTTCTGTTGATAGTAATAATGTGTCAACAGCGCTACTAAAATCACGCCAAGTTTCCTTAATATTTTGTAAACTTTCTTTACCAGTCTTTGTGATTTGGTAATAACGTCGATTTCGTCCTTCAAAAGGTTCATCATAAGTCGTTAACATTTGATCTTTTTGTAAGCGACGCAAAACTGGATACATTGTTGATTCACTAACATTTAGATATTGCTGTACTTGCTTGGTAATTGCATAGCCATATAGATCTTGTTCATCTAATAAAGCCAAAACTGTTCCATCAAGGATCACAGTAGGTACTTTAATATTCATATCGACTTCCTTTCTTTATTATACTTCATATAGTATGACCTTGATTTAATAGTATACGACATATAGTATATAGTCAACTTATTTTTTAGATATTTTATAGAAATATTTTGATTTATATTGTTACAAAAAAAGCCCAATATTGAAGGTAACAGAGAGATAATTAAATCTTTCCACGTTCAGCATTGAGCTTTTATATTAATTATTAATTTGTGGATCTTCAAAGAAAGTATTGATCATTTCAGTAACCATATCCCACTCTTCTTCAGACTCAATTGGTAACAAAGCATCCTCATTAGCGGTTTGATCTTTATCAGGTGCATAAACATATGCTTGAATTTCAGCTTCACCATCTAAGTTATTCACATCACCATAATATAAAACGATATATGTTTTATTAAAGTTAGTACTTTCCGTAAAACGAAAAAGTTCGTGAAACTCAAATTCACCAGAGGCATCTTCAAAAATGAAAACTTGGTTGTCGTCGTTCATTTTTATTCCTCATCCTCATTCTCTTCAAGCCATTGATTCAAACGATCTTCAACCATAGCCCACTCTTCTTCATCTTCAATTTGATCTAAAGTTCCTTCAGCAGTCACTTCTGTATCAGCAATATCAGAACTAAATGCTTGGATATCAACTTCATCCTCATCTTCAGTTCCAGCTGAAATCACATAAATATAACGCTTATTGTACTTTTCAGTTTCATCAAAGGCAAAAAGAATATCAAATAATTCTTCATTACCGTTTTCATCAATTAAAGTAATCACATCTTGTTCTTCGTTCATTATCTTTCCTCCATTTATATAGAAGCTTAAGCTGCTAATCAAAAGTCATTTTAGTCCCACTCACATTTACAAGCGGTCCTTTTCGGTCAAGGTAATTTTGCAAAATTAAAGATGCAGCAAGTTTATCAATAACTTGTTTTCGCTTAACTCGTGATGTATCGGCTTCTTCAATTAACATCCGTTCTGCCTCGACAGTTGTTAAACGTTCATCTTGAAAATCAATTGGTAAATGAAAAGTATCTTCCAATAACTTTCCATATGCTTGAGCTGCTTCTGCCCGTGGCCCTATACTGTTATTCATATTTTTAGGCAAACCCAATAAAAATCCAGTTGGCTTATGCTTTAAAACTAATTCCTTCATCCGCTCAATTCCGAATTCTTCTTCATCTTCATTAATTCGAATAATTTCAAGTCCTTGCGCCGTCCAACCCATTGGATCGGAAACTGCAACTCCAACTGTTTTAGAACCAACATCTAATCCAAATATACTCATTTATTTAAATATTCCTTCACCAAAACTTCAATAATTTCATCCCGTTCATAGCGACGAATTAAATTACGAGCGTCATGATTACGGGGAATATAAGCCGGATCACCCGAAGTGATATATCCCACGATCTGATTAATTGGATTATAACCCTTTTCTTCCAACGCTGAATATACAATCTCCAACGTTTGTTGAATATCTAATTTCTTAGGTTCATTAAATTCAAATACTGTTGTTTTATCATTTACAACCATCGAGGGCCTCCCTTCTAAAAACAATCACTAACCATTAATATCATTTAATGTAATTGTACACTAAATTATTTATTTGTCAGCCAGTTTTCTGCTTCAGTAAACGCATCAGGAATTCCAGCTGGATTCTTACCACCAGCCTGAGCCATGTCAGGACGTCCGCCACCGCCACCACCAATAGATGGGGCAATTGCCTTAATCAAATCACCGGCTTTAATTCCTTGCTTAACTGCATCAGGTGCGACTGCAACTAACAAATTAACTTTCTCTCCAAGATTAGCTGCCAAAATCAAGACATCAGACGGTGTGCTTTGTTTCCAACTATCCGCCGTCTCACGCAACACATCCATAGATTCAACTTCCATTTCAGTTGTAATAATTGTCCATTTACCAATGTTTTTAACTGCACTAAAAGCATTTTCAGCCGCTTGATTAGCTAAACGTTTCTCCAATGAATTAACTTGACGTTGTGCTTCCTTCAAACCATTTTGTAAGGCCGAAATCTTATCATTTAGCTCATTGAAAGTTGGTGCCTTAACTTGAGCTGCAGCTTGTTGCAAAATAGCATCATGTTCTTTCACGTAATTCATTACACCTTGACCAGTTACAGCTACAATCCGTCGAATTCCAGCACCTGTTCCAGATTCACTGATAATCTTAAACATACCTAACTCTGCCGTTGAATTTGCATGAGTTCCTCCATCAAATTCAGCATTAAAATCACCAATTGAAACAACTCGGACCAAATCACCATACTTTTCAGTAAATACAGCTACAGCACCTAACTTTTTAGCTGACTCTATATCAGTTTCAACCCAAGAAATAGGCAAATTTTCCAAAATCTTTTGGTTAATTAGATCTTCAATTTCCTGTAACTTTTCATTTGAAACAGCCCCATTATAAGTGAAATCATAACGTAATTCATCAGCCGTTACCAATGATCCAGCCTGAGTTGCATGTTCACCTAGCAAATTACGTAATGCTTGGTCCAACATATGTGTAGCAGTATGATTCTTTGAAACGGCTACATGATAAGCATGATCTACTTGTAACTGATATTTAGCACCAGTTTGCAATGGTCCAGTAACTTCTAAAGTATGCAGATGTTGTCCATTTGGAGCAGTTTGTACGTCTGAAACAGTCGCTACAACTTCACCAGCCATATTAGTGATAGTTCCACGATCAGCAACTTGACCTCCCATTTCAGCATAGAAAGGGGTTAAATCAAAGATTGCTTGAACTTGACCTTGATCAATTGCTTCAACTAAGTGATCGTCTTGAATCAAGTCTTCCAAGACTGCTTGGTCAACTTGTTCTTCTGACCAACCAACATATTTTGAAGTAGTTTTTAAATTAGTCAAAAGTTCATTTTGAACACCCATTGAAGCTTGATTGCTTCGCGCAGCACGTGCTCGATCTTTTTGAGCTTGCATCGCTTGATCAAATCCGTCTCGATCAACTTTCAAACCAGCATCTAGCGCTGATTCTTCTGTTAGTTCGAATGGGAATCCATAAGTATCATACAACTTAAAGGCTACAGCACCGCTTATAATCCCATTATCTGCTTTAGATGATTCAATGACTTCATCCAACAAAGATAATCCATCGGCTAAGGTCTTACCAAAACGTACCTCTTCTGCATCAACAATAGAAGCAATATATTCTGAGTTAGATAATACTTCTGGGTAGTAAGACTTCATAATCTCACCCACAACTGGTACTAATTGACTTAAGAAATTAGTGTTAATCCCTAACTTACGTCCATGTAAAACAGCACGTCTCAACAAACGACGAATAATGTAGCCACGACCCTCATTAGATGGCAAAGCGCCATCTCCAATCGCAAAGGTTACGGCTCTAGCATGGTCAGCAATCACCTTGAACGAAATGTCTTTTTCTGCATCATTTCCATATTTATATTGTGGTGCTAATTTTTCAGTCATTTGAATCAATGGTAAGAACAAATCAGTTTCAAAATTAGTCTCTGCATGTTGGAAAATTGAAACAACTCGTTCAAGTCCCATACCAGTATCAATATTTTTATGTGGCAACTCTGGATAATCGGCATTATTAGTTAAGCCTGGCAAATGATTATATTGCGAAAAGACGATATTCCAAATTTCTAAATAACGTTCATTTTCACCACCAGGATAATTTTCAGCAGGCTCTGCTGCATCAAATTCTGCACCACGGTCATAGAAAATCTCAGTATCCGGACCAGAAGGTCCTTCACCAATGTCCCAGAAATTATCTGGTTCTTCATAAAGATGATCTGATGCAATACCAACTTTTTCAAGCCAAATATTTTTAGCTTCGGTATCATTAGGATAAACGGTTACGTATAATTTTTCAGCATCAAAATCAAACCATTCCGGACTAGTTAACAACTCCCATGCCCAAGGAATCACTTCTGGTTTAAAGTAATCACCAATAGAAAAATTACCCATCATTTCAAACAATGTATGGTGACGGGCTGTATGTCCAACATTTTCAATATCATTAGTTCGAATAGACTTTTGAGCATTCGTAATTCGGTGGTTATCTGGAATAACTGATCCATCAAAATATTTTTTAAGTGTTGCAACCCCTGAATTAATCCATAGAAGCGTAGGATCATCCTTTGGGATTAACGGTTGTGATGGTTCAATACTGTGTCCTTTACTTTCAAAAAAACGTAAGAACATTGATCGAACTTCTGCTGATGATAATTCTTTCATGTTTACTCTTTCCTCACCTATAATTTAATAATTAATGTTATGTAAACCTAACTAGATTTTAAAAGGCAGACCGCCTCACTACAAACTAAGGACGACTAACACGCGGTACCACCTTAGTTGCAATGAGACAATCTGCCTACATTACCACTCTAATCCTTTTAACGAAGGGATCCGGTTTATTTTCATAAACATTAATTAGGTAGCAACTTCTATCAGACTGTGTTATTTTCACCAAACATAACATCTCTACTTGCTCAAATCTACATAGAATTATTCCTGACTAAATTATATCATATTGTTTCTAGATTGCTCATTGCAAAGTGATTACATTTTTAACCGAGGGACCCGTAAATATAAAATAAACGCCCCCCACTGAACTAAGCAAATCAAAATAGCTAACGCCACATATGAGTCTGTTCCGAAAACCCCGACTAGAGGTGACATTAATCCCCCAATAGCATAGCGAGCCATCCCCAAGAGTGCAGAGGCACTACCTGCTTGGGCTTGTTTGCCACGCATAGCCAAAGCCGTTGCCATTCCTTGCACCCCGCCAATTGCCGATGTGATGATAAAGAAAGCAATTAAAATTAACCATAAATCATTAGCAAAAAATAAACTACCAGCTAATAATAAACCACCAAAAATACCATAAATAATAAATCCACCAAGAATTAAATGTTCCCCATATTTTCGTGCAAAAAAGCCTGCAAAGGAAGTGGCAATGGTAATTCCTATCCCATTAATTGCATAAACTACTCCAAACATCGGAATGCTTAGCTGAAAAATATTTTCTAACACAAATGATGAACCCGCAATATATGCAAACAAAGACGCCATCATTAAAGCTTGTATCAATAAGTACAGTGTAAAATTTTTATCATGTATTAATTCTTTATAGTTAACTGTATTACCACCTACTTGACTAATATTTTCTTTTGGTTTTCTAGTTTCAGGCAATCCCCATTTAACCCCAATCCATAAACAAAAGCCCATAACTGCCATAATTACAAAGGTCATCTGCCAATCAGCAGCCATTACAACTAATCCACCTATAATCGGTGCTAAAACTGGAAAAACCCCATTAATCGCTTGATTAATGGCAATATTTTTGGTTAATTCTTTTCCATCAAAACAATCTGTAATAATGGCTAAAGATAAGACAATTCCTACCGATCCAGATAATCCTTGAAAAAATCGTAGAACAATCATAAACCAAATATTATTAATATCGATCATTAATAGTGAAGTAATCCCAAATACTAAAGTTCCTACGAGTAATGGTACTCGACGTCCAATTCGATCAGACCAAGGCCCAATAAATAATTGACCCACTCCTAACCCCACTAACGAGGTAGTAATCGTCATTTGTGCTAATGATGCGGTTGTATGTAAATCTTTTTGCAAAGCTGGTAATCCTGGCAGATAAAAATCCATTGAAAACACAGCAAACGCACTTAAAACTCCCAAAAGGATAATTTGAAATTTATTTAATCTATCTAAACCATGCATGCTCTCTTTTGACCTCTCTTCATCCTTTTTTATCGATCAGTTATTTTCAAACCCAAACATTCAAAATCCAACTTGCAATATTAAAATAAATAATAACTGAGGTTAGGTCACTCAAAGTAGAAATAAATGGTCCTGAAGCTACCGCAGGGTCAATTTTTAAACTTTCCATCAACAAAGGTACAAAGGCTCCAGCTAAATTTGCCACCGTAATCGCCCCAGCCATAGCCAAACCAACGGCTAGACCTAATAAAAAATTAGCCTTCCAAATCCAAACCACTAATAAAATCGTACCGCCGGTAATCAGACCGATCGATAATCCAATTAATAATTCAGTTAAAAACATGATCAAAGTACCCTTTTTTTCTTTTAGGGTAATTCGACGAATTGAAACAGCCAAGGCTTGTGTTCCTGCATTTCCTGCAGTTCCAGTAATTAAACTAATAAAAACGGCTAAGACTGACATTTGTTGCACTAATTGGTCATAGTGATTAATAATAGAGGCTGTCCCAAGTCCCAAAAACACCAAAACAATTAACCATGGTAATCGTTTAAAAATGGATTGAAAAGGTGATTCCTCTAGATCTAAATTATGAACTCCCGCAAAGCGCTCATAATCCTCTGCACTTTCAGCTTCAATAACATCCAAAATATCATCGATCATAATGATCCCCAACATCTTGTTTTGTTCATTAACTACGGGAATCGCCACTAAGTCATAATCTGCCATTAAACGAGCCACAATTTCTTGATCATCACCTGGTTGAACTGTCACCAATGATTGAGTCATAACATCTTGGACTTTTTCGTGATCTGGATGAACAATCAGACTTCGTAAAGAAATTACTCCGATCAATTTTTCTTGCTCAACAACATAAATATAAGAAATTTGTTCTGATTCTTCAGCAAATTGCTTAACTAAGCTTAACGCTTCACCAATCGATGCTTGAGAACTGATGCCAACGTATTCAGGAGTCATCAAAGACCCTGCCGTTTGGTCCGCATATCCTAACAAATTTCGAATTTCTTTTGCATCTGTATCAGATAGCTGCTTCAAATAATGCTCCTGTTGTGCTTCAGGCATTTCATCCAAAACATCCACCGCATTATCGACATACATTTCGTTCAAGACATCCGCAGCATACCGTGGCGTCATTTCTGACAATAATTGATCCTCTTCGACCACTTCTGGTTCGATCAGGTCAAAAACATCTGCCAATTCCATTGGATCAATCCATTCGATTAATTGATGCCGCAATTGAGGTGGTAAAGCTTGATAGATTTGAGCTTGATCATAATTATGCAAATCAAAAAAACACAATTTAAAATCATCTTGTGCTCCATGTTTAAGATCCCTTACAATCCGTTTATAAATTGGGATAATTTCACTTCGTAATTCATCATTAACCATTGATTAATCCCCTCACATTAATTAATCATCAATGAGTTCTGGTAAAAAACCATCCATGACTTTTTTCATATCTTCTGGTACTGGGGCCGTAAAATGGCGATCAATTTGGGCAAAAGGATCAAACCATTGAATCCAATAAGCATGTAACATTTGACGAGTTGCCCCTCGATCTAATGGGCCTCCGTAAATTTCATCTCCTACAAGAGGATGACCAATCGATTTAAAATGAACACGAATTTGATGGGTTCTTCCAGTATGTAATTGAACACGGACTAAGGTTTGATTACCAAATCGCTTTAAGACCCAATATTCTGTTTGAGATGCTCTACCATCTGATCGAACCTCACGTCGTATAAAATCATCATCCATTCGACCAATTGGTGCATCAATCATACCGTAGTCCTGATCCAAGTCACCATCCACCAATGCTAAGTAACGTTTATCAACCGAATGACTTTTTAAATCCTTATCTAATAATCCATGTGCGAAACGATGTTTTGCCAATAAGGCCACACCAGACGTGAATCGATCTAATCTAGTAACCACATGTGGTACTAAGTCGGCCGCATTTTCACGTTGTAAATGTCCTTTAACACGATTAACCATCGTATTCTCACGATCAGCCTTGCCTGGTACAGATGTAACGCCCGCTTCTTTATTTACAACTAAATAATTATCATCTTCAAATAATATTTCAATTGATTGATTTGAAAAAGGCAATAAATCATTACTAACTTCCGGCGGCATAATAACCGTCACCCTTTGATCCATTTTAACTAAGTCCACCGTTTTAACTGGTCGACCATTTAAAAGAATGCGACCGCCACCACGTTTAATAATACTAAACATTCGATGAGAAACTCCGCGTTCAGCCAAAAAATTCTTAATTTTGATACTGCCTTCATCTAATTTAACCCAGCTAAACGTTGCCATTAATCTACTACCTCATCCCCAATAAAACTATTTCTTACTCTACGCCAAAAAGGTGTATGTCTATAACTAGCAAATGAAACTTGTTCATGGGCAACTCTAAATTCAACCCATGCAATTTGGTCAGTTGTTTCGTTTAAATGATCATGACTTAAAATTATTTCATTATCAGCTTTCAACGGTACAACTCGAATTACTTCTTTTGGCCCCACGACCAAAGGAGAACCAAGTGTCCTAAATACCTGATTATTAATTGAAGCAATTTCGGATAATTGAATACTAGCTAAACTAGGATTCATAACAGCTCCACCAATTGCTTTATTATAAGCTGTTGATCCCGTTGGTGTGGCAGCCGTTAAACCATCACCACGAAAACGTTCAAACAATTCACCATCAATTAAAACATCGGCCGCTAAAGTACCCGAAATCTGTTTTAAGGCCGCTTCATTCATTGAAAGAACTCGTTTTTGCGAACCATCTGAATATTGAACAATCGATTCTAATAATGGATATTTAATGGTTTGCGGTTGTAATTGCAGTAAAGAATCAACTAATTCGTCCAATTCAAATTCTTGCCAATCTGCATAAAATCCAAGATGACCCGTATGAACACCCACAAAACGAACTTGATCAATTTGATCTAAATATTTTTGAAATGCTGATAATAAAGTTCCATCGCCCCCGATACTAATCACTACTTCAGGATTAATCTCATCAAATGTAAAACGATGCTTATGTTCTGACAATAAGATTTTAAGATTATCACTTACCTTTTGCGAGCGAGCACTTTTATTCTGATAGATCGAAATTCTCATCGCTTAATGTTTCTCTTTTCGTATGATTTCTTAATGCCTGTTGTGAATCACTAATTTCTTGGTGCATCTCTTGGAACAATTCATCAACCTTGAAAGTTAATTCTGCGACTTCACGTAACTTACCCTCCATATCTTCAGGGTATTCACCTTCATATTTATAATTAATTGCATGTTCAATTGTTGCCCAAACATTCATTTGCATCGTTCGAATCTGAATTTCAACTAAAATTTTACGTTCACCATCAATGGTTTCTAGTGGATACTCCACCACAATATGATATGAGCGATAACCTGAAGGCTTAGAATTAGTGACATAGTCACGTTCTTCCAATACCACCATATCATTTCTATCACGAATTAAATCAACCACCGTATAAATATCATTGGTAAATTGAGTCATGATTCGAATTCCGGCTAGGTCCTGCATATCTTGTTCAAGACGTTCCTCGTCGACATGCCGACGAACTAGTTTTTCTTGGATTGCATCAACACTTTTTACCCGACCTGTCACAAATTCAATCGGTGTTTCTGCGCCCTTAATAATATATTCTTCCCGTAATGCTTTAAATTTAACTTTAAGTTCCGCTACGGCTTGTTCATATGGCCGTAAAAACTTTTCCCAATTATTAATCATCTTCTAACCTTTCTTCGACCATCATGGACACTAAGCCTGACCCTTGCCAGCACTGCATTGCCTACACGTTTTTTCATGGACGCTGGTTTCATTATACTAAAAATTAACGATTTATCCCATCAATTACGACAAAATAACCTCTCATTTACTTTCTTTTTCAAAATCACAATTAATTTAACCTTTATATAAATTAATCCCTAATTCAAATGATCAATCAAATTTCTTTTATAAAATTAAAAATAAAAGTCCTGAATTAATTTTAAAATTCAGGACTTTAAAAAATGAAACAAAACTCATAATTTTAGGTTTAAATAGTTTCAGTTCATTTATATTTAATTGTTATTTAGTCTCATCATGAGCAAAATTAAACTCAGCTTCAAGCTTAAATTCACGACGCAAATCATTGAAAGCTGCATTAATAACTTGATCCATATCGAAATAACGATATTGACCTAAACGACCACCAAAGAGAACTTTAGCTTCGTGTTCACGTGCTTCTTTCGCATATTGTTTATACATGTTAGTATTTTTTTCATCATTAACGGGATAATAGGCTTCTTTACTACGATCCCATGCTTGAGGATATTCGCGTGTAATAACCGTCTTACCTTCATCAGCCAAGCCATCAAAATGACGCCACTCCATAACTCGCGTGTATGGAGTTTCAGCATCTGTATAATTAATAACAGCATTTCCTTGATAGTTATCACTATCAAGTGTTTCACTTTCAAAACGTAGGGACCTATATTCCAATTCTCCATACTTATAATCGAAGAATTGATCAATCATTCCAGTGTAGACGATGCGAGGAAATTCAGCTATATATTCATCACGATGTGCAAAGAAATCAGTATCAACCTGTACATCGATTAAATCATTATCCATAATTAATCGGTCAAAGATTTGAGTGTAACCACCAACTGGGATTCCTTGGTAACGATGATTAAAGTAATTATTATCGTAAATGAAGCGAACTGGCAAGCGCTTAATAATGAAAGCAGGCAATTCCGTCGCTTTGCGGCCCCATTGCTTTTCCGTATAACCCTTGATCAACTTCTCATAAATTTCAGTTCCAATTAATGAAATAGCTTGTTCTTCTAAGTTGCGAGGCGCTTTTCCGTTCATAGCTGCAACAGCTTCTGCCTTTTGTGCATCAATTTTAGCTTTGGCTTCAGCAGGAGTTTTGGTTCCCCACATTTCATAAAATGTATTCATATTAAAAGGAAGGTTGTATAGTGATCCATTATAATTAGCTACAACTTGATTTTGAAAACCATTAAATTCTGCAAATTGACGAATATAATCCCAAACTTCTTTATTATCTGTATGGAAAATATGTGCTCCAAAGTCGTGAACCGTAATTCCGTGCTCACTGTGAGTATACATATTTCCACCAATATGCGAACGCTTTTCAATAATGAGCGAACGCTTACCGCGCTTAGCTGCTTCATGAGCAAAGATTGAACCATAAGGCCCTGCTCCAACAATTAAATAATCATAATTTTTATCGTTAAAAGTCATTCTTCTAATTCCTCTCAATTACACAATCTTCATATAAAGTTAATTAAGTTTACCATAATTAATCTTTTGGTTCAGCAAATTCAATTTCAGGTTTAAATTTATGTCCTGCTACAATCCCACTCCAAACCACTTGAAGGCGTTCTTTTCGATGATCAACTCCGGGTTTAAAAAGCACTCTTAAAAATTCTAGCGTAATTCTAAGATTGGATCTAATATGGCCCATTAACGAACGTTTAGCCCCATAATAAATTTTATTTCGATACGAATAAAAATATCGTGGTAACCGATCAAGCGAATCAGTCAAGACATCAGATCCAACATTACTCTTCATTTTATGGATAACGCGTGCTTGAGGGACAAAATATCCTGATGCTAAACGTCCTGCCCGTTCCGTATATTCAATATCATCACCCCAAATAAAGAATTCCGTAATTGGTAACCCCATTTGAGCAATAATTTCACGTGGCATTAATAAACTCACAAAAGTAGCGTTTTTTAACTTTTCAGGTGTAGTACTATCCTCTGGAATTTTACGTGCTCGATTCACGGGCGAAGGGTTATTCATCTTGGCTCGATGTCCATCTACCCAGCGTACATCCGAAGCCAAGAATCCAAACTGATCTTTTTCATCAGCAAATTTCAACAAATTCGTCAGCGTATCCGCCAGCGGAACAGTATCGTCATCCATTAACCAAACAAATTCGTCATTAGTTTTTTCCATGAAATAACGAACTCCACGGTTAAATCCTCCTGCGCCACCTAAATTTTCGCCTAATCGTACATACTCAATTTGTGATCCTAGGCTCGTTAAGTAAGCTACAGTATCATCTCTTGAATTATTATCAATCACAATAATATGATCCACTTTTGTTGTGGAATTTTGCAATGCTGCAATAACTTCCTTCAACATCGGCAACCGATTAAAGGTCACAACTACTGCACTCGTTGTCATGCTAGATCTCCTTTAAAAATGTGTTTTAGCCTGGTGCTTTAATCCAAAATGGCGTAATAAGAAATGCCAACCTTTAGTAATCCAATTTATTTTTTCAATTGATACCATTGGAAACTCTTGATATGTCGAATTGGTTTTTATTAACCAAACGTCTAGCATGCGTTCTCCTAAGAAGCCCAATGCACGTTGATCTTGGTCATGTAATTTAGTAAAATCAAGCTCTTTTTCAACGGCTGATAATACATCAAATAAAAAATCAGTATAAGCTTGAAATTCAGTTTGTTTCATTATGCTCATATTAAATAAATGCGCTTTTTTAGAAGCACTGACTTGCTTAAAAGCTTGTTGATAATCAGAAAATTGCTCAGCAATTACTTTTTGTAAAATTTGCCAAGGCTCATGGGAATGCGCGTTCAAATAATGTTGTTCTTGATTTTCAATCCAATAATTTCTAGCCTTGGGTACTAATACATCAAAATTTTCTAAAGCTTGATTAACTTCATATTCAGTTAATATATCTTGATATTGATGACTTGCTTTATGCCCCAGAAAACGCCGATAATGAGCTAACCCAATAATCTTTTGATCCTGTAAATTGTACTTTGCCCAATAAAGCGCCGTTAATTCATTATAATAAGGATTTTTAATCGAAATATTATCTCCAGTTGCATCACTTAAAAAATTATTAATCTTTTTTTTATGTAGAGCTGATCCAACATAAATCGGTTGATAAAATTTATCACTAGGCATCGCATAATCTTTATGGGTTGCTACTAAAATAGGCATGATTTTAGTCATCCTTTCAAAAAACATTTATTAAATAAAAAAGATGAGATTAAAACCCCATCCCCTGTTAAATTTATTAAGCTTTAACTAGCTTAATTAAAGATTAATCGAAGTGCTTCTCGTCTGGATCAACGATAATATTTCCAGCTTCAATTTCTTCCAAAGCTTGTCCTACTGGTTTAACAGAATCAAAGTGTGAAAGTGTTGGTAAACTACCTTGTTCTAATTCATGTGCCCGCTTTGAGCTCAATGCAATCAACTTATAACGTGAATTAACTTTTTCTAACAATTTATCTACTGATGGATATAAGATCATTTTTCTAACTCCTCAATCATGGCTATATATTCTGGTAAAATACGATTAACTCTTAAACGTTCGACCTTAACAATATCTTTAATTCGTTGTACTGCTAACTGAACTTCATCATTGACCACAGCGTAGTCATATTTTGACATCATCCGAATTTCAGATGATGCCGCCGCCACTCGTCGGTCAATAATTTCTGGATCATCAGTTCCACGACCAACTAAACGTTCTTTTAAGGCCTGTAAATCTGGTGGGGTCAAAAAGATGTATGCCCCTTCAGGCATTTTTTCTTTAACTTGCAAAGCCCCTTGAACATCAATTTCCAAGAAAACATCATGTCCCGACGCAAGAGTATTGTCAATAAAACTTTTTGGTGTTCCATAATAATTGCCAACATACTCGGCATACTCTAGCATATTCCCAGCGGTAATATTTTCTTCAAATTCATTACGGTTCACAAAGAAGTAATCTTCCCCATCTACTTCACCATTGCGTGGTTGACGAGTAGTCATTGAAATAGAATATGTAAAATCAATATCTGGTTCTTCAAATAAGGCTTTACGAACTGTTCCCTTACCTACTCCTGATGGTCCTGATAATACAATTAAAACCCCACGTTTCATGGTCAATGCTCCCCTTTAATCCTTCTAATTAATAACCTTAATCTTACCTTTTTTATTAAATTTATTCAAGCAAAATAAATATCGTCCTATCTACTTTATAGAAATAAGGACTCATGAATTTGCTTTAGTCAACAGATCCCGTGCATTAGCACGTGCCGCATCCGTCAATTGATCACCGGATAACATACGAGCTAATTCATCAATCCGCTCATTTTCATTCAAATGTTTAACCGTTGTAACAGTGCGCTGCTTAATGATATTTTTCTCAATATAAAGATGATGATCTGCTACCGCAGCCACTTGTGGCAAATGCGTAATAGTAAGCACTTGTGAATAACTAGCAATTTTAGCAATTTTATTTGCAATTGACTGTGCTACCCGTCCTGATACACCAGTATCAACTTCATCAAAAATAATTGATGTTACCCCTTGATCTCGTGCAAAAATAGTTTTCATCGCTAACATCATTCGACTCAATTCACCACCTGAAGCAATTTTAGCTAATGGTTTAGCAGATTCACCTGGATTAGTTTGAATATAAAATTCAATTTGGTCTTGCCCTCTGACCTGCAAATTTTTCGTAGCCGTCAGATGCACAGAAAATACCGCCTTTTCCATGTACAAATCGGCCAATTGTTGATGAATAGCTGTGGCTAATTTAACCGATGCCGCCTGACGCAAATTGGTTAATTGATCGGCTAACTGCTGAGCATTTTTTTTAGCAGCTATAGCCTGTTCCTTTAAATCACTTAACTGTAAGCCATTACCAGTCATTTCTGCTAATTCCGCTTCAATCGTTGCTTGATACTTCAATATTTCCGAAATATCAGTACCGTATTTATTTTCCAAGGTATTAATTAAATTCAAACGATCCGTAACTTCAGTTAATCGTTCAGCATCAAATTCAAGATTATCCCGAATTGATAGCGCCTCAGATGTTGCTTCTTGCAGCTCAAAATATGCTCCTCTAACGGTCTCTGTTAACTTTTGATACCGAGGACTTAATTCCTCGATTCTTTCTAAAGTATCAACGGACCGACTAACAACATCTAATCCATTACCTTCCCAATCACCTGCCAATACTTCATAAGCGGTCGAAAGCGCCTCTAGAACATCCTGAAAATTAGATAGTTCTTGATATTCATGATTTAATTGTTCTTCTTCACCCACGATTAAATGTGCTTCCTGCAGCTCATTTACTTGAAAGTTTAACATGTCTAATCTCTGAGCAAAGGCTTGTTCATCTGCTCGACGTTGTTGATACAATTTGAAATATTTTCTGTATTCAGAATAAGCGGATTGATACTTTTTCAATACAGGACCAACTTCCTTTTGCGCAAATTGATCTAATAAATATTCATGCCGATCAACCTTCATAAGTTCCTGATGCTCATTTTGGCCATGAATATCTACTAGGTACTGTCCTATTTTACGCAGACCAGCACCATTGACCATTACCCCATTAATTCGAATAACGTTCCGACCGCTTCTATGAATTTCTCGACTAATCAGTACCTGATTATCATCTAATTCAATCCCGTATTCTTCCAAAGCCGGCAAAACGTTTGCATTAGTTTCAACAGAAAAAAGGCCCTGTAAGGTCGCTTTTTTAGTTCCTTCTCTAATATAATCTACAGAACTACGACCACCCGCTAACAGACCAACGGCATCAATAATAATTGACTTCCCTGCTCCCGTCTCACCCGTTAAAACCGTCATTCCATTTTCAAAACTCAAATCCAGAGTTGGGATAATTGCAAAATCTTTAATTGAAAGTTCTTGTAACAAAATTTTGCCTCCTATCGCTAAGATAATTGTAATAATTGATATAACAACTGTTTACCTGTATACCCTTCTTTGACAATCACCAATACAGTGGAATCATCCCCTAATACCCCAAAAACTTCTGGTAAATCCATGGTTTCTAACGAAATTTTCAACACAGGACCCGTTCCAGGACGAACTTGAATTAAAACCATATTATTTTGCGCTTTTATCTTTGTCTGATCTTCATTTAAAATTGCCCGTACTTGCACTAGATAGTCCGCTCCATGCATGATGTCATATGCAAAGCCACCACGTGCTAACGGAACTTTGACCAGCTGCATACTAGCTATATCTCGTGAAACCGTTGCTTGTGTAACGTTCCAACCACGTTCATTCAAAATTTGCACCAATTCATCTTGCTTTTGTACTTTTTGTTGCGTAATAATTTTTTTTATTTCAGCCTGTCGTTCTTTTTTATTACTAACCATCTCTGTTACTCCCGGTGAGCATTTAATTGTTCATGCGCCGCTGTGACTACGGATTGGCGTTGCGTTTCATCTAATGTTTCATCCCCACCATCTAACTTCAAATGTGCAATAAATTCAATATTACCAGACCCACCTTTAATAGGGGAAAAATCAAGATTAACAATACTAAATCCAGCTAATTTAGCATATTCGCTAACTTTATTAATAACAGACAAGTGTGTCTTAGCATCCTTGACAATTCCATGCTTTCCAACTGCTTCACGTCCTGCTTCAAACTGCGGCTTAATCAAAGTTGCTACTGACCCACCTTCAACTAAAATTTTAGATAAGGGTCCTAAAATTAAATTTAATGATATAAATGAGACATCAATGGTCGCCATTTGAGGTTGACCTGCATCAAAATCAGCTAGTTCACTGTACCTAAAATTAGTATTTTCCATAACGATGACTCGTTCATCTGAACGTAATTTCCAGGCAAGTTGATTAGTTCCAACATCCAACGCATAAACTTGTTTTGCCCCACTTTGCAATGAAACATCCGTAAACCCACCCGTCGATGAACCAATATCTAAAACAATTTTATCCTTAAAATCTAAATTAAAAACATCTCGCATTTTTTCTAGTTTAAATCCGCCACGAGAAACATATGGCATTGGTGTCCCTTTTAAATGCAATTCAGTGGTAACCGGAATTTTTTCGCCTGCTTTATCCATTCGTTGCTCATTAATACCTAAAATTTCACCAGCCATAATGGCACGTTTTGCTTGCTCCCTTGACGTAAATAGTCCTTGTTGGACCGCCAATACGTCCACTCGTTCTTTTATTATTCCTGTCATTTAATTTTCCACCATATCATCAAAATAATGCAAACAATCATTTAAAAGTTCTGTTTCATGATTAGTTGCTACTTGTATTTTTTTTAAACTATCTTGGGCTTGTTTTAATTGTTTAATTAATTTATTTTTTGCACCATCAATTCCTAACAAATAAGGATATGACTGTTTATTTTCTGTATCATCCTGTTTTAAATCTAATAAATCGTCTTTAATCTGAAAAGCTAATCCAAATGCAAGACCAAATTCAGCCAACTCCGTCTGTACTTCAGACGATAAATCAGTAATAATCCCTCCAGCTACAAATGAATAAGCTAATAATGCCCCTGTTTTACCACGATGAACTTTTGCTAATTCATTGACTGAAATATCTGGTTTATTAGTCGCTTCCACATCAGCAAATTGACCGCCAACCATACCATAAGCTCCAGCAGCCTGCGCTAAATTATGTACCAATTTAACTTGTTGCAAACTTGTTAACACTGGATTAATCAACCATTCAAAGGCAGTTGCTTGAAGGGCATCACCTGCTAAAATGGCAACATCCTCTCCATATTGACGATGTACTGTTGGCTGTCCCCGCCTCAAATCATCATCATCCATAGCTGGTAAATCATCATGAATTAGACTATATGTATGAATTAATTCAACAGCATTGGCTACCTTCAAATATTGTTTAGGATCTTTTCCAAAGGTTTCAATGACTGCTAAAGTTAGAAGGGGTCTTAAACGCTTTCCGCCATTTAAAGCTGCATAGCGCATAGATTGTATTAACGTATTATTATCCGTTGAAGTTCCCAAATTATGCTCTATATTTTGTTCAACTAATGCCTGATATTGCTTTATAAATTCATTAAAAGACATTACTTACCCTCAACATCAAAAGGTACTTCTGACCCATCATCTTGAACCATCTTAGTTAAGTTTTGCTCAGCTGACTGTAATTCAGCCTGTAATTCTTTTACTAA
>AEKF01000058.1_pt1 | contig 19931 bp, 15 predicted proteins | sample 342668 | NCBI WGS metagenome assembly AEKF01 (sample SAMN02954267, study PRJNA50815) | food metagenome | biome: terrestrial; feature: fermented food; material: kimchi; isolation source: Jonggazip commercial cabbage kimchi | place: South Korea | collected 2009-06 | reverse complement strand
GCGAAGAAATATGAACCTCTTGGGTGGATTGATACCTATCATAACTGTTATAAGTTTTCAGGCATATCTGATAGCCATAAATGGAGGTGTATTTTCTTTACCTCAAACTGATTTACAATTAGTAATTTTATATTATTTTTTGATTATGCTAGATAGTCGTGCTCAAATTTTATATGGGATTATTTTGTCCTTAGGATTATTTATTTATTTTTCAACCCAAACGACATTGAATCATTTTCAATTAGGTCTGGGAATGGTTGGTATAGTCTTAATAGCATTATCTACTTATTATGTTAATATGAATTCTAAAAAAATATTGGGTAATATGTTAGTTTATTTATTTTGGCTCATAATTTGGGGAAGTTCATGGTGGATGGTGTTAATTTTAGGCCTTCGCGGTCAAACTATTTATAATTACGTGGCATTAATTGTTAAATTTATACTTTTGATGTCTGTTGTTCACTATTTAAATTATTTTGTACGGACTTCGTTAGACCGATATCTTAAAATTGAAAATGCTTCAAAAAAGGATTATTTAACTGGTGTGTTAAATCGTGAAAGTTTTAATCAGGCCAGTGAAAGAGCCTTTCAGATGTTTCAGCTCAACCATAAAACTTTTAGCTTGATTATGTTTGATATTGATAAATTTAAATCATTTAATGATACTTATGGTCATACAATTGGAGATCAAGTGCTGCAATTAGTGACCCGACAAACGCAATATGTTTTATCAAAGTCAGATTTAGACGGTCAGGCCTTTCGTCTAGGTGGAGAAGAATTTGGGATACTAGTATATTCATCAAAAGTTGATAAAGCAAAAGAATTGGCAAAGCAAGTTGCTATAAGAGTTAAGAGTAATCCTTTAGTAAATGAAGGAGTAGCCTTAAAACTGACCATTTCTATGGGAGTGACAGAGATAAATAAAACTGATAAAGAATTTAATGATGTTTATCAACGAGCGGATAACGCCTTATATCATTCCAAAAATAATGGTAGAAGCTCAATTACAATTGATCAGGAAATAATAAAAATATAATAGATAAAAAAGGAGCGTATCTCTAATGAGAATACGCCCTTTTTATTTTGCATGTTATTTATTATTAAATTCTTTTTGAATTGCATTAATGATATTAGTGGCAGCGTTACCATCGCCATAAGGATTTTTGGCAGATGCCATTGCCTGATACACCTTGGGCTGCTCTAATAATTCAACCATCGCAGCTAAAACATTACTTTCTTTGGTACCAACTAATTTAAGCGTACCAGCTTGAACACCTTCGGGACGTTCAGTAGTATCTCTTAAGACCAATACTGGTTTACCTAGTGAGGGTGCTTCTTCCTGAATACCACCAGAGTCAGTCATAATAAAGTAACTTTGAGCAGCTAAATTATGAAAGTCTATAACATCTAATGGTTGAATTAAATGTATTCGATCATGATTACCTAGTACTTCTTGTGCATATTTTTGAACTGTAGGACTAAGGTGAACGGGATAGACAACCTCAATATTTGGGAAAGTATCAACAACTTTACGAATCGCCTTAAAAACATGTAACATCGGAGCACCTTGATTTTCACGACGATGCATGGTTACTAAAATCATTTTATGATTAGAATCATTTAATTGAAAGATCTGATTTTTATAGTTACTGTTCACGGTTTGTTTAAGCGCGTCAATGGCGGTATTGCCAGTAATATATATTTTATTAGGATTATGGTTTTCTTTAATTAAATTATCATAACTTTGTTGAGTGGGTGTAAAATAGACATCACTTAGTACATCCGTCATTTGACGATTCATTTCTTCAGGAAATGGACTATATTTATTCCATGTTCTTAAGCCTGCCTCAACATGACCTAATTTTATTTGGTGATAGAAGGCTGCGATGCTAGCCGCAAATGTTGTAGTTGTATCGCCATGGACTAAGATTATATCTGGATGTTCTTGCTCAATGATTACATCTAACTGGGATAAAACCCGACTTGTAATTTGACTGAGTGTTTGGTTAGGCTTCATTATATTTAAATCAAAATCAGGCTTTATGTGGAAAATGTCTAAAACTTGATCTAGCATTTGACGATGTTGAGAGGTGATAACGGTAATAGTTTCGAATACCTTAGGACGTTTCTTTAGTTCTAAAATAATTGGAGCCATTTTAATAGCTTCAGGGCGTGTACCAAAAATAGACATTACTTTGATTTTGTTCATGTTATAGTTCCTTCCGTTTTGCTTTGACTAAACATATATAACGCTTTAAAATGAATGCGTATATATAAATGATTAAGATTTATTTTTTTAATTATATATTAATTATAATACAATAAGAATATAGAGTGATGATAATGAAAAAACATAAAAATATCGTAATGTTAATTATAATTTTTGCTGTAATTATCATTTTTTTTGGAGTTCGTAGGGAGATTTACCAGAGCCATTTAATAAAAATAGATAATGCTAATTTAGTGAAAAATAAAAAATTCAACAATTATCCAGAACAAACACAAAACTTAGTTGGTTTTATTAAAAGTAATTTATTAATCAAAGAGGGAATTTACACTAATCCCTTCGCTAAAGTTAATGCTCAGAATACTAATTTAACTACTGGTAAGGAAATGTTAACAGAATCATCAGGAATGTGGTTACAATACTTAATTGAAATGGATTCAAAAGACTCATTCCAAGATTTTTATAAAAATACCAAAGCAACTTTTTGGAAAAATGATCAGTTCAATTATCGTTATGATCCAAATAATAAAAAATTATCCAATGTAAATGCAACATTAGATGATTTAAGAATTGTTCGAGCATTAATTATGTATGATCAAAGATATAAAACCGATTTTTATGAGAAAGATATCTCTGAAATTTATAACCACTTAAAAGGAACGGCGATTAAAGATGGGACAGTGCTGGACTATTATGACCCTGTATTGAAAAAAGGGTCAGCGAATAGTAGCTTGGCCTATTATGATTTGGATACTTTAAGGGGCTTAGAACAAAGTAAACCTGATCAAAGAAAATATGAACAGCAAATTAAAATTGTAGAAGAAGGTTATTTATCAGATGATTTCCCATTGTATGCCAGTAATTTTAATGTAAAAAGTAGGATTTATAGTTCAAATGATTTAAATACTTCGGAAGCTTTAGAAGTATTATTACATTTGGCACAAGTTGGAAAATTAAAGAATACAAGTCAAAAATGGTTAATTGAAAAGGTAGAGAACAAGACCTTGTTTAATAGTTATTCAACGCAAGGCTCTCCGATTAATCACGATACATCAGTAGCTAATTATGCTTTAGCTGCTCAAATTTTTAAATTAACAAATGATAAAAAGCATTATCAAGATGCCATGACGATCATTTGGCAGAGTCAGATTAAAAATGGTAAATACAAAGGCGGATTAGGGGATGTAAAAAGTAGGCAATTTTATTCATATAATAATTTAAATGCGTTGATTGCTGCTGAATAAAAATATAATTACAAAGGCGTGAGTCTTATGAAAATAAAAGTAGAGACAAAATTTTTAAGATTTATAACACCATCCATGTTGGCAGTAATTTTAACGATATTAATTGTAGGTCCATTGTTATTTAGTAACAATCCTCATGGATATGCTGATAATGGTGATTTCTGGCGAGTGATTTATCAAAACGGACTCTATCCCTCACGTAAAGGGGTTGGTGATACATATCAATATGTTTACAACATTATAATATCATGCAGTATTTTAATGAGCATCCAACTGTGATACATTCCTCTCAGAATGGTCTAGTAAAAATTGCGATTTGGATAAATGAATTTTTTTATAGTAAAACGGTTTTTGATATTAGATTTATGGGAGTTGTTTACTTTGTCCATTTTGTGGAACTATTTATTTTTTGACAGAAGCTTTGACGTTAGGTAAAAGGAATTTTACGAATTACTTCATTGCTTTGCTAGTTGTATTTGTTTTTGCAGATTCATCTTTCACATTGTATATGAATTCTTTATTTGCTGAAGCTGGTGGGTATATTTTTATGCTTCTTGCTGCTGCCATGTTACTGTTATGGAGTAGGCGACGTTATAAAAAAATTGGTTATTAATTTTAACATATTTTATATGTGTGATTTTGTTTGTTTTTAACAAACAACAAAATGCTCCGTTAGCGTTAAGCTTTTTAGTTATATCGATGAGTTTGCTTTTAGCTCAAGGTTTGAAAAAATATCGAATTTATATTTTGTCAGGCATGTTAGCTATCTTGGTAACAGGAATTATAACGTTCCTTTTGATTCCAAAAGAGTTTAATGACATTAATATGTACCAAAGCTTTGCAAATGGTGTTGTTTTATACAACGACGCTGATCCAGGTAAACAAATCGAAAAAGAAGGTATTAACGGCCAATTTAGTCTGACACGTGGTGGAGCTTATAATCATAAGAATTATTCTGATATAATGCCCCCAGAAAAATATACCGAGAAACATTTAACTAATAAAATTAACACATTTTGGATTGTAAAATATTATGTTAAGCACTTTACGCAGTTTAAACGTCTATTAGATTTAGCAGCTGAAGATTTAATGGCTACGCAACCACAGGCAGTGGGTGATTATACTCGTCAGTCTGGAGTTAAGCCGTATAAACAGGTTAAATATTTCACGGGATTTAGAATTTTAATGAGAGCATTATTTCCACAAAAATTTTCCTTCTTAATTTTATTAACATTTACTTTGGCTTTCGTAAATTCTGTAGCGATGTATGATGATTTCAAAAATAAGAAGGTTAATAATCCTGGTACAACAAGATGGTTTATGGTCATGGGACTGATGAGCATGGCCATAGGTATTCCTATCATTTCCATAATAGGGGATGGTGATGCAGATTTAGCAAAACACCTTTTCTATGCTGATGTTGCGATTGACTTAATTTTGGTAATAACGATTTCAGATACACTTAATCATCAACTCTGGCATTTTAATACACAAAAAGAAGAATAAGATATGTTCAAAAAAATATGGTTAGTTTTAATCACTTTAATTGTGGAAATGTTTTTATTCAATGCTGCGGGACAGGCTGACACTAAACAACCTGTAGTTTTATTTATGTATGATTCACTTAATATTGATAATAATAAAGCGGAAAATGTATATTCACTTAATCGCCTATTAGTTAGTACAGGCTGTAATGTTCAAATGATGCAGATAGATGAATATCAAGCTGGCGAACTAGATGATGATAAATATGATGGCGTTGTAACCTTAATTAATTGGCCTGAGCATGAACAAAGTAATAAGGCGTTAGATGAAGACCGATTAAAATTCAATGGGATTCAAATTCATATTGGAGATAATATGAATTTAAACGAAATGAATGATATTAATGGGGAAACAATTAGCTACCATCAACGAGAGTTTATTCTTAAGGATCCAGATCGAAAAGTTGAACAACATTTACCGCAATTAGATAAATTGACAGTTTTTGATCAATTGTCATCAGATACCATGACGATCGGTTCTTTAAAAATACAAGGTCAGGATCACGAATACCCATATGGAATTATTAGTCGTAATCAAGGATACGTTCCTTATTATGCCAGTGATGATGATAGCACGTTTTTATTAGCAACGTTAATAAAAAGAATGTTTAATTTACCTAATAGAGTAAACCCGCCTTTATTGACGATTGGTGGAGTTACTCCGTATACTGATTTAGCTTTATTGAAGAAGATAACCAGATATTTAAAACAAACAAAGCGAACCTTTGCGATTTCAGCAACCATTCCCGACGGTAATTTTGATTTATATGCTTATCAAAAATTTGTAAATGAATTAAATCGTGTAACAAATAGCGGGGGACTCCTATTTATTAAAAATCCATATGTCGGTGATTCAGGTCCTAGTGATAGTAATATTGATAAATTACAAAGGCAAACACAGGATGGAGTTAATCATTTAATTGATAGAAATGTATATCCAATTGGACTTGGACTTGACGAGTACTGGTTACGTGATAATACCTATAAAAAGGGTTATGGGGACTCTTCTAATACACAAATTTTATTTCCAAATCCTAAACAATTTGGCTTTGCTCAACAAGATAATTATAGTAAAACGGTTAAAAATTCGATCTATGCGGTCGAGATGAATCAGATTAATTCCGATTTAAGAGGGACAACATTGAATAATGTTGATTTTCATGCAGATATCCCTTTGGCGATTACATTTGAGATGCCAGATAACACTCAAAAAATTAAAACAATTAGAAAATGAAATTAAAAATATCAAATTTAAATTATTTACCAACGATGAAAATGATATTGAAACACAACTCTCAACTAGTGATCATGACATTGCCTACTCTAATCATCAATATTTATTAGATAATAAAATAGCCAATAGGGATAATGTTAAGGTTACGATTAAAAGAGCGCCTAAATATCAACCAGTTGAAAACTGGGGAAATAAGTTTTTTAATAGTCAAAATCGGATAATGTGGTTCTTTTTTGGGATTACTTTTGTGATTTTAGGTATCTTTTTAGTAAAGGGAAGAAAAATATATTTGAAAATGTTCAAGCGCCATAATGATTAATAGCATAGAAAGAGGTGACTAAAATTTCTATTTTAGATATTGCTTTATTTATTGCGATTATTTCCATTTGGGGAATTATGATTGTGAATGTTATTTTGACCATTGCTGGGTATATTTATTATTTAAATTGGACTAATACACCAGCTCCACAACTAAAGAATGAAACTCCTTTTGTTTCTATTATGGTACCTGCGCATAATGAGGGAATTGTAATTGTAAAAACAGTTCAATCACTATTAGCATTTGATTATCCTGCTGATAAATATGAAATCATTGTAATTAATGATAATTCAAATGACAATTCTGCTGAATTATTGAAAACTTTGCAACAAGTTAATCCGGATCGAAATCTGAAAGTGATTAATACCGATGCAGTAAATGGTGGGAAAGGAAAGTCCAATGCATTAAATATTGGATTAAAAAAAGCAAAAGGTTCCGTTATTTCAATTTATGATGCAGATAATACACCAGAACATGGAGCATTGCGCTATTTAGTGGCCGAATTGATGGGACATGATGAATATGGAGCAGTCATTGGTAAATTTAGGACCAGAAATAAAAATGCTTCTATTCTAACCAGATTTATTAATATTGAAACGTTGTCATTTCAATGGATGGCTCAGGCTGGAAGACAACAACTATTTCATCTAGGAACAATCCCAGGCACGAATTATGTTATTCGGCGCGAGCTTATTGAAAAAGTTGGGGGATGGGATGAAAAAGCGCTAGCTGAAGATACGGAAATTAGTTTTCAAATCTACGGATTAGGGTATTTAATTAAGTTTCAACCCTTGGCGGTGACTTGGGAGCAAGAGCCTCAAACGATGGATGTTTGGTTCCACCAACGAACGCGTTGGGTTAAAGGAAATATTTATGTTGTGTTGAAGAACTTTAAGAAACTTTTTACTAAAGCAGGTAAACACATTCGGTTTGATTTAGTATATTTTGCGTCAATATACTTTCTATTACTGACATCATTAATTTTGTCAGATATTATTTTTGTATTATCAGTTGCAGGAATAACACATTCAACTTTAACAGGGTTTAGCAATGAATTATGGTTTGTTGCAATCTTGAGTTTCATTGTGACAACATTTATTACTATTACCACTGAAAAAGGCGAGATGAAAATAAGTAACTTGTTTATGATTGTTGCAATGTATTTAATATATAGTCAGATGTGGCTAGCAGTGGCGCTATACGGGATGGTGGGATATGTTAGAGAACAAATTTTTCATAAAGAAGCCAAGTGGTATAAGACTAAACGGTATAAGTAAAAAGTTTCAAGGGATATTATTATTAATTGCTTTAATATTGGGGATGATCTATGGATCCACAACAATTGTTTGGGCAGATAATAATAATGAAAACCAAAATTTTAGTCAAAATTTTAATAATTCTAATATGACAATATCTGGTGAAACAGTCCAAGAGGATGTGTTTTTTAATAAAATGGATTATTGGGATGTTAATAAAGGAACAATTAACTTTAATTTTAAGATATCACAACTCGATGATTATAACGTTTCAGACTTAACATTATCTATGAATGGGATTAAATTCTATTCTTTTCGACCAGATGCAACGGATGATATCCAAAATAAAACGATTGATGTCCCCGTTGATTTATTGCAAGGATCGAATCATTTACAAATTTCAGGACAAATATTTAATCAAAGTGATAATAATACAACGCTTTTGGCAACACCAGCTAATTGGTTGACGGTTTATCAAGATTCAAATATTAATTTGGATTATTCATTATCTGAAGCAGATGATAAAATCAATCAATTTTATGATCATTTTACAGGTTTTGATACAGTGATAAATCAAAAATCGGCTATCCGGATTAACACTAATCTATCTGATCCAGAGTTAGAAGCAAACCTGTATGCTTTATCAGGAATTGATGGTGTAGTATCAGATAAAGGTAAAATATCGTTAATTAATAGTGATGACCAGGCGATAAATAATTATGATTATCAAATCATTATTTCTAAACAAGCACATCTCCCAGAACAATTCAAAGAAGTTGGTAAAGATTTGGGCCAACAAGAAGCGTGCATTAAAGCTATTAATGATCAAGGAAAGCATTACCTAGTAGTAACTGCGAAAACGAATAAACAATTGATTAAGGCCGCACGATTTGTTTCTAATTCAGAGTTAATGAAAGAGACGCAACAAGCGAACAAAAAGATTTCAACAAAAACTGAAACTTACTTGGCTTCACCAACAAATAAATTTGTTCAAGAAATCTCATCAAATGACACGACTTTATCGGGTTCCGGTCATCAAGAGGCAACTTATTCACTTGAAATGCCAAAAGCTCGTAATAATGCGAATGGTTCGACAATTCGCCTCCATACAAAATATGCTAAAAATATTGATTTTAGTAAATCCCTAGTGACGGTTGAACTTGATGGAAAAAAGATTGGAAGTCATCAATTAACTGCCAAAAAAGCAGATAATGACACTTTTGAAATTAAAATACCAAATGGCCAAGCGCTTGGAAAAGGGTTTAATATAAAAGTTATTTTCGATATGGTAAATAACCAATCTTCATTGAATCAAACACCATGGGCCATTATTGAAAAACAATCCAAGGTTACGATCAAAACAGAGCCGATGAATAATTTGTTATTTTCTAATTATCCTAGTACTTTTATTAAGAATAAGACATATGAGCATATCGCGTTGATTCGACCTGAAAAATTGAATAGCATTTATCTTGATACACTTTCTAGTTTATTTAATGGGATAGGTAGTTATGTTGAACAGAATACCGGGCAGATAAAAGTTTATCATAAAACACCCAACAAAACACAACTAGCAAACAGCAGTATTATTGCCTTTGGGACACCTAAGGATAATCAATTTATTAGAAATTCCAATAATGATTTATATTTTAAATTTGATCATCATTTTAAAAATATCGTGTCTAATGAAAAAATGAGTTTAGAATCCAACTATAGTCGTAAAATTGGAACGGCACAGTTGTTACGCTCACCCTATAATCAGAAACGGTCAATCTTAATTTTAACGGCTATCCATGAACAAGATGTAGCGATGGCTGCGAACACAGTTAGTTCACAGAGTGGATTATCCCAAGTTGATGGGGATGCGATTGTTATTGATCGAGATAACCAACAAAAGACATATCGTTTTAAAAAAGATATTGCTGCTGACGCCAAATTAGACCTTGACTTAAGATTAAAACGGAATCAAAAATTAATAGTATATCTTGTTGTCTTTACATTGATCCTGATTTCATTGATTGGTGTAATTATCGTCATTTTATATAAAAATGATAAGCTGAGATTTGGAAGGAATAATCATGAAAGATAATAAAAGCACCTCAATTTTAAGTGATGTTTATTTATTAATTTTTTTGGCATTGATTTTAACAACAGCGATTATGACAGAGTTATCAGGTCAATTAATGGCAAATGCGATTTATTTATTTGTCACCATGTTATTGATCTTAATAATGTATTTTTTTGGTTTGTTTATTGGGCTTGCTTTTAATTTAGTCTTTATGTTTGGGCAGGTTCTCTACATGATTTTTTTAAATTCAATTAATCATGGGGAAATAGAACTATTACAAATCTATTGGCTGATTGTGCCATTAGTATTGTCCTTTACTTTTTATTCAATGACTAATAGAGTGCGACAATTACAAAGTGATAATCTAGAGTTACAAAATAGAATCATTGAACAGGGTGCTTTTAATACCAAAACCAATCTAAGAACAACGGCTGCATTTTTAGAGGATTCAAATGTATTTACAGAAACCAGTCAACGGTTTAACATTCCGACCAGTGTTGTAGCCATTCAAGTTCGATATTTGGAACAATTAAGAGAAATTATGAGTGAACGACGGATTGATGAATTAATTGATTTAACTACGACAGCCTTAAAACACAGTACTCGTGGTAATGATATTTCCTATTTATTAAATGATGATGAAAGTAATTTAACGTGGGCGACACTTTTATATACTGATATTGATGGAGCAAAAATAGTTGAGGAGCGAATTAAAGATAATTTTGATCAATTATTGATTAATGCTAAATCTTTAAAGGATATTGATATTAGTTTAAAAACCGGCGCAGTGGAATACGACAATCAAGAAATGAAAAGTGCTAATGCGTATATGGATGCAGCGATTAAAGAATTAGAATATGACGTTTGATAATGTAACAAAATTTTGAAATAAATTAACTATGAATTTAATTAAGATTATAAAAATAAAACTGGTTGGAGGTAGATGACTTAACGTCAAAATACTTCTTTCCAGTTTTGTTTTTTGATTAATATGGTTAAATTAAATACTTATTGATCACTAATTTCATTTTGATCACTAATTTCATTTTTTGTGTTCGAATATTTGGAAAGAACTGTGCTAAACATTTGTTCTTCTGGTGTTAAGATGTGATTTCTTCTAAATGCGATACTTCCTATGAATGTTGGCTGATTCTCATCATTTAAGGGAAGTACAACTATATTTGATGAATTTGGGTTGACGATATCAGCTAATAAGGCAATACCTAAGTTTTCTGCAACCATATTCATTAAAAAATTTATATCGGAAGTTTTCATAAAAAAATTCGGTCTAATGTTATTTTCATTGGCGAAAATTGTCATGGCCTGATTATGAACAAAATTAGAATCTAGTGCTATAAATTGTTCTTTTTTTAGATCAGCGAAAGAAACACTTTCTTTTTGCGAAAGGGGATTTTTTTTGGAAACGAAAATTTTAAAATGAGCTTTTACGAATGGCTCTTGATTTAACTCTTCATGAACATTGCTATTTAATGAACCCAATAATGCAATGTCAACATCGCCATCTAGTAAAGATTTTTTTAATACATTAGAGCCTGCTTCGTAAATATGCATGTTTTTGATATTAAAATATTTGTCAAATTCTTTGCTGGCGGCTACGATTTTGGCAAAATAAGCATTTTTCAACATTGGTGGTAAACCAATGGTCGTAATATGCGATTTTAAGTGATTCAATTCATGTTGGGCACTACCCAATTCTGTCATAATTGAGCTAGTATGTTTATATAATTGTTCCCCTTCAGGCGTGAAGTGTAATTCAGTTTGAGCATTTCCTCTAATTACTAATTTGCTATGAAAGTACGTTTCCAATCGTTTTAATGCCGTACTAATTGAAGGTTGACTAACACCAAAAGTTTGAGCAACTTTTGTAAAACTTTTTTTATTATATAATTCATTAAAATATTCGAAATCTTCTGTTTTCATCTTAACCCCTTTAATATAGGCACTTTTGGCTGGGTGTATAAATTTATTTTATAGTATATGCTAAGTTTGACTATAAAACAATAAGCGGTGTATAGTCAACCTATTGATAAATAAAAATATTAATTTCACGGAGGAAATAATAATGAATACCAAAGGATACGACATTTTACGTAACCAATTTTTAAATAAGGGTACAGCTTTCACAATGGAAGAACGTGCAGAACTTGGATTGATTGGTGCATTGCCAAGCAAAGTACAAACTCTTGAAGAACAAACTGAACAAGCTTACAAGCAATTCCAATCTAAAAGCCCATTGCTTGAAAAAAGAATTTTCTTGATGAACTTGTTTAATGAAAACGTTACTTTGTTCTATAACTTGATGGACCAACACGTTTCAGAATTCATGCCTATTGTTTATGATCCAGTTGTTGCTGATTCAATTGAACAATACAATGAAATCTACACTAACCCTCAAAATGCTGCATTTTTGTCTGTTGATCGTCCTGAAGATATCGAAAGTGCTTTAAAGAATGCTTCTGATGGAAGAGACATCAAGTTAGTTGTTGTAACCGATGCTGAAGGTATCTTAGGTATGGGTGACTGGGGTGTTAACGGTGTTGATATTGCCGTTGGTAAATTGATGGTTTATACAGCCGCTGCTGGTATCGATCCAGCATCAGTTTTGCCAATTAGCATTGATGCAGGAACTAACAACAAAGCATTGTTGGAAAATCCTTTGTACTTAGGAAACAAGCACGAGCGTATTGCTGGTGACGAATATCTTGCATTTATTGATAAGTTTGTTGCTGCTGAACAAAAGTTGTTCCCAGAATCATTATTGCACTGGGAAGACTTTGGTCGTGCCAATGCTCAAGTTATCTTAGATAAGTACAAGAATAACATTGCAACATTTAACGATGATATTCAAGGAACAGGAATGATTGTTCTAGCAGGTATCTTTGGAGCATTGAACATCTCAAAGGAAAAGTTGGTTGATCAAACTTTCGTTACCTTTGGTGCCGGATCAGCCGGTATGGGAATTGCTAACCAAATCTTCTCAGAATTGAAGCAAGCTGGATTATCTGATGACGAAGCTCGCAGCCACTTCTATCTTGTTGATAAGCAAGGATTGTTGTTTGATGACACAGAAGGTTTGACTGAAGCACAAAAGCCATTCACTCGTTCACGTCAAGAATTTGCTAATGCAGATCAACTAACTGATTTAGAAGCAGTTGTTAATGAAATTCACCCAACTGTTTTGATTGGTACTTCAACACAACCTGGTGCCTTTACAGAATCAATTGTTAAGTCAATGGCAGCACATACTGAACGTCCAATTATCTTCCCATTGTCAAACCCAACAAAGTTGATCGAAGCCTCAGCAGAAAACTTAATTAAGTGGACTGATGGAAAAGCTTTGATCGCTACAGGAATTCCTTCTGACGATGTTGAATACAATGGTGTTACTTATACTATTGGTCAAGGAAACAATGCTTTGATTTATCCTGGATTAGGATTTGGTCTAGTTGCTGCAACAGCTAAGTTGTTGACACCTGAGACTATTTCAGCAGCCATCCATGCACTTGGTGGACTAGTTGATGCTGACGAAGCTGGGGCAGCTGTATTGCCACCTGTTTCAAATCTTACTGAATTCTCACAAAAGATTGCTGAAGTTACAGCGCAAAGCGTAGTAGATCAAGATCTTAACCGCGAACCAATTGCAGATGTTAAGCAAGCAGTTCAAGACGCTAAGTGGTCTGCAGAATACTAATTAGGGTGTAGAAAATTGGAAAAGATGAAAAAAATTAAAATTAGTGGTGTCAGTTTACCATTGTATATACTGATGTTAGTTGTATTGTTTGTAACAATCGCACTAAAGAAATTACCACTAAATATGCTAGGGTTAACATTAATGTTGGTGTTGCTTGGTCACCTATTTTACTACCTTGGTAGTATCATACCTGTGGTTAAGTCATATCTTGGTGGAGGATCAGTTTTCACGATCTTCGCCGCAGCTGCTTTGGCAGCAACAGGAATTATTCCAGCCAATGTCGTAGGTGCTACTAAGACCTTTTTAAATGACCAAGGATTATTGGACTTTTATATTGCCGCATTAATTGTTGGATCTATTCTAGGTATGAATCGTAAGTTGCTTATGAAAGCTGCTGTAAGATTCATTCCGGTATCTCTAATCGCCATGGTCGCAGGGTTCTTCTCTGTTGGTTTGGTTGGAAAGTTATTGGGACTAGGATTTGGTCATTCAGTAATGTTCGTTTCTATGCCAATGATGGCTGGAGGAATTGGTGCAGGTGCCGTTCCTTTGTCTCATATTTACTCTCAAGGATTAGGCGTAAGTTCAGCATCAATGTTTTCACAGTTGATTCCTGCCGTTACCTTGGGAAATGTCCTTGCAGTTATTGGGGCAGCCTTGATTTCTAAAATTTGGGCAAATACTAAGTATGATGGACATGGTGTTTTGTTGCCAATTAGTGAAGATGAAAAAACTGAACCAATCAAAAACCTTGATGCAACACGCATTGGAGTTGGTATGTTGGTAGCCTTCTCATTCTTCCTAGTTGGTACCATCTTAAACAGCTTTGTACCAAAGGTTCACGCTTATGCTTTTATCATCATTTTGGTTATTTTAGCTAAAGCATTTAACTTAGTTCCTAAGCACTTAGAAGAATCAGTTGTTATGTTCAACAATGTTATTATGGGTAATTTGACACACGCCGTATTGGCTGGTATCGGATTAGCTTTGATCGACTTAAATGTTTTGGCACAATCATTGACTTGGAAGTTTGTTATTTTGACACTAACTAGTGTTATCGTAATGGGTCTTGTAAGTGCTCTAGTTGGTAAGTTGTTTGGACTTTATCCCGTTGAAACTGCAATTGCGTCAGGAATGGCCAATAACAGTATGGGTGGAACTGGTAATGTCGCTGTTTTGTCAGCTTCAAACCGTATGAGTATGATCGCCTTTGCTCAAATGGGTAACCGAATGGGAGGAGCCATCGTGCTAATCCTAGGTGGAATCTTAATTCAATTCTGGCATTAAAAAATGCTACCTTTTCTTAGTAAGATATAATGATTAGAGTTACGATCACTTATGCTCAAATGAGCAAGCGACTGGGGAGCAATTGTTCTAATTCTAGGATAATTCCTAATTAAATTTAGACATTAAAAATATTATATTTTCTCATAAGAAATAAGTAAAAGAGCTGTAAATAATATATTTACAGCTCTTTTTTGATGCAAATATAAGTAAAATAAGGATTAACAATATTATCTCGAATCTTTATTGTTAATTCCTGAAGATTTAAATAAAATTATTACTTAATAACAGATGTAGTTTTATACAATTGATGATAGCGTATTTCAAACTATGTAAATAAGTACTTGCAATTAAAGGTGTTTTAATCAAAATAAAAACTGATCAGAGATATTTGGCATAATACCAAAATGTTTCTGATCAGATTTTATATAACTGTAAAATTAATAAATTGAACCAATAGCTTCTTAGGTTTATACATCAAAAATTTCTGGATTTTTTTCTTTTGTAATACGTGTCATAAATTCACGTAGATATAAGCTGTCATTAAAATCTAGTTGGGGTTTAATAAAGATCTGATGGTCCGGATCGATCGATTTATCAACAAACAGGGCGGTGCTGACTAATACATCAGGTTTTACCACATAGCCCATTGTTTTTTGAGTAAAAATTTCAATATTAAAATAAGGATCTAAGATTTCTTTTACATGAATTGTAAAAATTTGTTCAGCAAAAGATGTCGCGTCCATCTTAACAAGAATATTGATTTTAGGATCAAAATAATGATGTGGGAAAATAAGAAGAAAAGCCATCGCATTAAACATAATGGAGGTATGTAATTCATCCTCAGTTAAATCAGTATTATTGGGACGGGTTAGTTCACTGATACCATGAAATAATCCAGCGTCCATATTATTACCGAAATGATCCATATCAATATTGGAAACGGTGAAGCTTAAATCATGGAAGAGATTTAGATGAAACTGGCCAGCAATAACAGTGGCCAAAAATAATTCACCAGCGGGGGTGCTAAAGTCGATTTTGACATTGGTCCGACCTTCAACAGCCATAATATATTTAACTATCTTTTTGTAGAAAGGATGGTTTAACGCCTTGAGCTTCCCAAAAATAACTTGTGCTCGATTACCTGATGAATAAGCATCACTCATTGCTTTAAACCACAATATGACGAAGTTTAATTCAGTATCATTTAAGTCGAAATTATTATTTAGATAATCGTATAATTCTTGATCTCGATCATCTAAGATTAATAAATCTAATAAATCTTGATTAATCTCTTTTGGGTCAATGAAATTATTAACGATAATTTGCGAAAGATTAGTTCCAAAAATATACATTAATTCATTTAATTTACCCTCATTAAAATTAATAGAATAAATAGATCCAATCCGTAAAGCTAAATTTCGCATACTTTTTTGAGAGATATTAGCAAATGGCCATTGTAGGCCTCGATAATTTCGCCATAGAAAGGTTGCTAATCCAAAACGAATTTTAATTGAATCTCCGTTTAGGGTTAATGAACCTTTTGAAATTAAAATAGATACACCATATTTCTTCATGTAACTATTGAATTTAGAGATATTACGTCGAAGGGCGGTCTCACTGATATAATTATCGTAACAAAATTGTTTAACGTTGATTTCACGATTAACTAAAAATTGTTTACTAATAATCATTGCAATGGATTTATCGATAATTTTACAAAACAGATATTGAAAGTTGATTTGATTACCAGTAAAGTAATAAAGGTTGTTTTCTTTCTTTATTTCACCATAATGAATATTTTCATCAGTTTCATTTTCTTCTGCTAATTTAGCAACTTCATTGATTGATTCGATGTATTTATAAATTGTTCGGCGACTTAATTGGAAGTATTCTTGAATTGCTGATATGTCCATACCATGATGGTGGTCAGCTATAATTTTTAAAATATACCCCTGATGATGAATGTCACTACTATAAATGTCAGCCGCAAAATGTTTAATAAATTCTTCAGGCATTAAAAACTCCTTAAGTTGATGATTATATAAATATAATTATTGTTTATTTTTGGCTTTAAATCAAGCATAAGGACCTAAATGAAACAAAACGTTAACTTATAGGAAACAAAACGTTAATTTCATTATACTATTTACTTTATTGAATGTATTAAGATATAATAGTAGGGTTGTCTATATTATACTTTTAGGGAGTTAAAATGATACATAATTTATTAGCTGAGTTTTTAAGCACCGCTTTAATGATTGTTTTTGGGGTTGGCGTCCATTCGGACGTAGTATTGAATAATACTAAGTACCATGGGTCAGGGCATTTATTTGCAATTACTACATGGGCGTTTGGTATTTCAGTGGCATTATTTATTTTTGGTGGGGTTTGTATGAATCCAGCCATGGCCTTGGCACAGAGTATTTTAGGACTTTTGCCTTGGTCTTCATTTATTCCGTATAGCTTAGCAGAATTAGCTGGTGGAATCGTTGGTGCAATTATTGTTTGGATTATGTATGCTGATCAGTTTAAAGCCTCTGAAGGCAAAGTTGATGCAGTAGACATTCGTAATATTTTTACTACATCACCAGCTATTCGTAATTTACCTCGTAATTTTTTTGTTGAAGCTTTTGCAACGTTTATTTTCATTACAGGAATTTTAGCTATTGTTCAAGTTAAAACTGAAGGATTGTCAGCAATCGGGGTTGGATTGTTGGTTTGGGCAATCGGTATGGGAATTGGTGGAACGACTGGGTTCGCGATGAACTTAGCTCGAGACATGGGACCACGGATTGCTCATCGGATTCTACCAATTGCTAATAAAGCGGACTCAGACTGGAAGTATGCTATCCTGGTTCCTGGAATTGCTCCTTTCGTTGGTGCAGCGTGCGCAGCAGCATTTGTAAAATTCTTTTTACATATCTAAAAAGATAATTATTTCAACATTATCTTAGTTAGATTGCAATTTATTCTAAAAATTTAATTAATGCTCCATAAATTATTCTCGTTTTTTAAAAACGTTAATAGTTTATGGAGCTTTTTTGTATAACAATTATTTTTCAAAAAAGTTACAAATATGATATTAAGATACGATTTGTTTGACAAAGAAGTTTTGTGATGGTTACTTTTAGTAAGTTTAAAGTTCGAATTAAAGCTTATTTCAAGCCGTTTGAGGAATATTATTTCAAAAAATGTAAATAAATATGCAAAAATAGATTAATCAGAAAGGCGCAAATAATGTGTAGTTTTTTGAAAGAAAATATTCTATCGCTCGCGTTATACTTATCACCAATAAGAATATTAGAAATTAGGAGTTTCGTTATGAACTTTTTTGTTAATAAGGCCATGGGTCATGGTAATAGTGGAGTAGAGCATGCTCAATTTTACAGAGCCGATAGATTTAGAGAAAAGCAGATTCCCTTTAAATTTATTTTTAATGAATTGTTGCCAAACCTTCATCAGCATATGAAGGAATGGAACTTAAAAGAATCAGAAGTAATCAATGTATTTGATTTCTTAATGAGTGATAACCCAAATGAGTACGCTCTAAATGGAATAAAAGAAACGTATGAGTCAGAGAATGATACCCTTTGGGATCTTACGAACACGCAGCGCATCATTAAAACTAAGACTAGCTCTGGGTATAAAATGACAACGCTTCGAAATAAAATCTATTCAACAGAAAAAGAAATTTATTTAGTGAGTGATGATCGGATTTTCTTAGAGAATGGGAAACATAAATTAACCTGGAAGGTTCGTGATGATAAAGATTTAGGAAACGTTATGGAGTCTATCCACTTAGATGAATTTAATGGAGCTAACTATTTCTTTAACACTTTTGAAGAAATGCTTTCATTTTTTTATACAGAATTAGAGAAAATATTTGAGAATAATACCTATATTTTGGACCGAGGTTCAGAAAACGAAGAGGCTCTAGTTGATCTACGAATCAAAGGGCATAAATTTCATTTAGTAGAGATTATGCATGCTGCACATTTATCTAATTTTATTGATGGACATCCAGTGTGGAACCAATATTACCAATATATGTTTGACCATTTGAAATGGATTGATTATGTTGTCGTTGCGACTGAATTGCAAAAAAAGGATATGCAGAAGCATTTAAAAATGGCGAATTTACCATATGCCAATAGAATTATTAATATTCCTGTCGGTGGTGTAAAACATATTTCACCGGCTAAAAAATGGAATAAGAAACATACCATGAAGCTTGTCACAGCTTCGAGGCTACATGAAGAAAAACATATTTCACATATTATTCGGGCAATTAAAAAAGTTAAAAGAAAACGACTTACGATGTAACTTTAGATATCTTTGGTGCAGGGGCAGAGCATGATGAATTAGCTGCTTTAATCAAAGAGCTAAAATTAAGCGATATTGTAACGTTAAAAGGCTTAAGCCAAGATGTTGTGAAAGATATTGCTCCTTATGATGCGTTTGTTGGTGCTTCTTACTCAGAAGGCTTTGGATTAACATATATTGAAGCAATCAGCGATTCTTTGCCAATTGCCTCGTATGCTAACCTCTATGGCGCTCAAGAATTAATTACGGATGGTAAAAATGGATCGTTAGCTTCATTTGATAGAAACGCCAGAGATCAAGATGAAATTCAAAAGAACGTTGATAATCTAGCTGCTTCCATTGAAAAGATATTTAAAAATTATAATAAACTCTCAATTGGTGCGCGTGAGGTCGCTGAAAAATATCAAGCAAAAATCATCGCTATCAAATGGGAAGTTCTAATGGGTGAATTGAAATGACAAAAAAAGTAGAAGTAATTAATTCTTTGGATTATTTAAATTATGAAGGAATTAAATGGCAAATTGAAAATGTTATTAGTGGTAAAAGCGACGAGCTATGGATTGCAACACCACATGAAAATGCAGCAAATATTTTATCGACATATGGGCTAGACATTAAAGATAAGAAAGTTTTCGATATTTATACCAATCAATATTTGAAGCCGATCTCTAAAACAGATGGAATCTGGTGGACTGATCTAAAGGTACCAAATCAAGC
>AEKF01000055.1_pt1 | contig 21128 bp, 17 predicted proteins | sample 342668 | NCBI WGS metagenome assembly AEKF01 (sample SAMN02954267, study PRJNA50815) | food metagenome | biome: terrestrial; feature: fermented food; material: kimchi; isolation source: Jonggazip commercial cabbage kimchi | place: South Korea | collected 2009-06 | reverse complement strand
TATTCTTCCGCTGGATCAATTTCCGATTGTACACCTAATACTTTAATAATTTCTGCTTGTTGTGCTCGCATTTGATGCCCCCCCATTTTCAACGACTTGATCTTAATCATCTATATTAAAATTGACCATGCTTTTGATCATCATCTTTTTTCAAATTGCTCACATAATCTCGTACATCATTAATCAATTTCATCTTATTATCCCAAGCCTCTTTTGACAAATCAACGGGATATTCTTGTGGATTTAATCCTCGACGATACTCTGACCATAAATGTTCTAAGCGTTGTGCTGAATAAGCTTGAACTGCTTGAACATCAGGTAAATCATATACAACTTTACCATCAACGACCATTGTTTCTAATATCGGACGCGCCGTAAAATCAGTGATCGTTTTATTCAAATAAGTGTATTGAGGGTGGAACATGTATAATTGCTCTTCTTTTTGTGGATTTTCATCCCAAAGGGCGACATAATCACCTTGTGACTTACTATCAGTATTGCGTGTAATTCGCCAAACCTGTTTTTTGCCTGGCGTCGAAATTTTCACGGCACTACCTGAAATTTTAATTGTATCAACCATCTGGCCATTTTCATCTTCAACTGAAACAACTTTATAAACTGCTCCTAAAGCCGGTTGATCAAAGGCTGTAATCAGCTTAGTTCCAACACCCCAAACATCTATTTTAGCTCCTTGTAGCTTAAGTGATGTGATCGTTTCTTCATCTAGATCATTTGAGGCATAAATTTTAGCATCTTCAAATCCAGCTTCATCCAAAAGTTTTCGTACACCCTTTGAAAGATAAGCCATATCTCCAGAATCAATTCGCACACCTAAGAAATTAATCTTATCACCCATTTCTTTAGCCACTCGAATCGCACTTGGTACCCCTGATGCCAATGTGTCATAAGTATCAACTAAGAAGACACAATCACGATGCGTCTCTGCGTAAGCTTTAAAAGCTTCATAGTCATTGCGATAAATTTGAACTAGTGAATGAGCATGTGTTCCGCTGATCGGAATACCAAATAATTTTCCAGCCCGTACATTGGATGTTGCATCAAAGCCACCAATAAAGGCTGCTCGGGTCCCCCACAAAGCAGCATCCATTTCTTGAGCACGTCGGGTTCCGAATTCCAACAAAGGTTGATTGCCAACTACCGAACGAATTCGCGAAGCTTTGGTAGCAATCAAAGTTTGATAATTAATAATATTCAAAAGTGGTGTTTCAATAATTTGCGCGTCAAAAATTGACCCTTCAACTTGTAAAATCGGTTCATTATTAAAAACAACTTCCCCCTCATGTGGAGCGCGAATTGTTGCTTTAAAATGCCATTGCTCTAAATAATCTACAAAATCGTCAGCAAACATTGGCTCTGAACGCATATATTCAATATCACTTTTTGAGAAATGTAAATCTTCAACGAATTCTAAGACATGTTCAAGACCAGCAAAAATAGCATAACCATTTTTAAAAGGTAGGTCCCGAAAATATAATTCAAAAACGGCTTGGCGTTCGTGAATCCCTTCTTGGAAATAGGTTTGCATCATTGTTAGTTGGTAAGCATCTGTGTGAAGCACTAATCCGTCATCGGGAAATTGGGTTTTCATGGTTTTTTCTCCATATTTTTCACAATTCATTTAATTCAATCTTCTAAATTTTATCATATTTTAAAAGAAATCGTTTACTTTGTCCATGTTTTACTAATTCAAAAGCGCAAGGTGTATAATATTAAGAATTGTTTCCATTAATAAGTATAAATCCGAACTTCTATCATTAGTTCTCGTTTTATGCTTCACAAAATCATTTTTAGTAATCGAGGTTATAAAATAAAATGGTAAATAATATTTTCAAAATGAAAGAATCTGTCCGAGTTGGAGCCTTATTAGCAGCGACAACTGGTTTCATTGATTCTTATACCTTCGCCTTTCATGATGGCCGTTTCGCTTCATTCCAAAGTGGAAACATGCTCCAATTTGCGGTTAATATAGCTCACGGAAATTTTAAACATTCCTTGATTTTTATATGGCCTGCCCTAGCCTTCGTCTTCGGTGTAATGCTAAATCAGGTTGTTAAACGCATTCGTTATGTCAATAAAGCTCAATGGGAAGAATTTTCAATCCTCTTCGAAATGCTTGGCATCACTATCGCAGCAATTTTAGAAATTTTACATGCTCCAAGTGTCTTGAATCTTTCTATTTTAGCCCTCAGCATGGCCTTCCAGAGCGATACCTTCACTAAACTGCATGGGGATGCCTACGCAACTACCATGTTCACTGGAAATCTAAAACGTTTCGGAGCAACACTTGCAAGCTATGGCTTAAATCATCAAAAATCTGAACTGATGAAAGCTCGTAATATCGGTGTAGTCATTCTTAGTTTTATCATCGGAGTCGTTTTAGCTACTTTTATTGGGATTAAATTAAACGGATGGTCATTATTTATTCCAGTCTTATCACTTGGGTTAACTTGGTTTATCATTACTGCTGATCGTCAAAATTAAAATTAAGTTTGACAAATTTTATAAAGCAATTTATGATTGTGCATATAGAAATGAAACAAGTTGAGCAGAAAAGTAACTACCAGGCAATCGCTCAGAGAGACAACGTTGGTGAGAGTTGTTCGAAAGGCCAGTAGTGAAAATGATCTGTGATTGGCAATGGTGAGTAGCAAGTCTATCAGCCGTTGACGGATTGGTCTACGTTACAAGACACGCGAATCGGTAGCGCATCATATCGCATACTACCCGCTCGTTGTTAAGGCTTTAAAGTGCACACGTTTCTTTAAGGTGAAGTAGAATGGTACCACGGACACCCGTTTCTATTTGATATTTATTTATCAAATAGAAACGGGTGTTTTTTGTTACTTCACTGCCCTAGTTATAACCATACAAACGGAGGATTATCATGAAAAACATATTCAAATTGAGCATCACACTCTTAGCTCTTCCCCTCGCTCTAAGTATTTTAACACCTATAGAATCAGTTTCCGCCGCACAAAAAACGGTAACAGTTGGAATTGTCGGAACATCTGAACAAGAATTATGGAAATCCGTCGCAAAGACTGCAAAGAAAGATTCAGGCATTACGGTTAAAACCAAAATTTTTACTGATTACAACACTCCTAACAAAGCTTTAGTAGATGGATCATTAGATCTGAACGCTTTCCAACACACTAATTTCTTAGACAATTGGAATAAGTCCAATGGTAATCAATTGGCATCAATTGGAAAAACCTATTTAACTCCTATGAGAATTTATTCTAATCATGCTCATGATGTCAAAAACATTAAAGACAATACTACTATTGCGATTCCAAATGATCCAACCAATGAGGGTCGTGCTCTGACCCTTCTTCAAACAGCTGGTTTGATTAAACTCAAGAAAACTGATCTACCAACCATCAAGGACATAAAAGAAAATAAACTAAACATCAAATTCAAAGAAATTGCTGCCGATCAAACCCCCAGCGCTCTTAAATCCGTTGATGCAGCTGTCATCAATGCAAACTACGCTCAAGAAGCACATTTAGCTGTTAAAAAATCAATCTATGTCGAGCCCATTAATAAAGCATCAAAACAATGGATCAATGTTATTGTTGCTAATAAAAAACAAGCAAAAAATAAAACTTACCAAGCCGTTGTAAAAGCCTACCAAACTAAAAAAACAGAACAATATTTCGATCAGACTTGGGGTGATACTCAATTACCTGCTTGGAATATCAAGTTAAAATAAAAGGGAGGAACCGTCGAATGTCCCTAATTGAATTATCCAATATCAAAGTTGATTTTAAACAATCCAATCAAGTCATTACTGCAGTGCAGAATGTTAACTTAAAAGTTGAACGAGGCCAAATTTTTGGAATTGTAGGTTATTCGGGCGCTGGTAAATCAACATTAGTACGGACAATCAACCTATTACAACGGCCAACCCATGGTTCAGTAAAGATCAACGATATCGAAATGACTAGCTTATCGCCAGTTGAGCTTCGTTTAAAACGTCAAAAAATCGGTATGATTTTCCAACACTTTAACCTTTTAGAAGAGATGACCGTTAAACAAAATATTTTACATCCACTTAAACGTTCAAAACAAACTACCAATCAAAAAGAAAGCAAAGCCAAGCAACTCTTAGAATTAGTAGGATTAACTGATCAAGCAAACGCCTATCCGTACCAACTTTCAGGTGGTCAAAAACAACGAGTCGCGATCGCTCGGGCTTTAGTAAATGATCCTGATATTTTAATTTCTGATGAATCAACTTCAGCCCTAGACCCTAAAACTACTCAACAGATTTTAGAACTCCTGAATCATTTAAATTTGACTTTACATCTAACTATTTTAGTAATCACTCATGAAATGCAAGTAATTGAAGCCTTAGCTGACCAAGTCGCTATCATGGAACACGGTCAAATAATTGAACAAGGATCAGTCCAAAATGTTTTTAATCAACCTAAACAAGCTTTGACTCAAGAATTTATTACCTTGTCACAAGGTTTTTCAATTCAAAAACCGCAATACAACTAGAAAGGTGACTTTTGTATGCAAAATTGGTTTAATCTTCATGTTCAAAACATTACAGTGCTCGGTTGGGGTGGTGATACTGGTTTTGGCACTGCTTTATGGGAAACTTTATACATGACTTTAGGATCTGCACTGATTGGTGGCATTTTAGGTCTTGCCTTCGGTTTAAGTTTAGTTTTAACAGCACCAAAGGGTTTAAATCCCCATCCCCGTTTGTTTAAGTTACTGGATTTATTAGTTTCCATAGGCCGAGCAATTCCTTTCATCATCATGGTCGTCGTAATTTCACCCCTGACCCAATTAATAACCCATACCACAATTGGGCCAACCGCAGCCCTCATTCCTTTAGCATTTGGAATTTTTCCATTTTTTGCCCGTCAAGTTCAAGTTGTGTTATTAAGTATTGATTCCGGTAAAATCGAAGCGGCTAATTCCTATGGTGCAACCCATTTTGATATAATTTGGGATGTCTATCTGCGAGAAGGACGAGCAGAACTAATTCGAATTAGTACCGTTTCTTTAATTTCACTTGTTGGTCTAACCGCAATGGCCGGAGTAATTGGTGCTGGAGGCTTAGGAACCACTGCAATCGTAACTGGCTATCAACGTTTCCAGACCGACGTGATGTGGTTAGCTACTTTAATGTTATTAACGTTAATTTTAATCATTCAGTTTATTGGTGATTGGTTGGCTAAACATTTACAACACTAGTTTAATAAGTCATCGTATTATTTAAATATGATGACTTTTTCTTTTTAAAAATAGGCATTAAAAAAGAGATTAGGATTGAAACGTCCTAATCTCTATCTCAAATTTTTTAATCAGTCTTAAATTATTCTATTAATCAAAAACTAATGATTAGTCATATAATCAACAAACCGATTCAAATATTGCGGATCATTAATCCGTGCATTACACTCCGCACCATTACGGCAAATTAAATTTCCCCGCTTAGTGTAATTACCGGAAGCTCCGCGTGCTTTAAGTTTTACTGAAAACATTGAAACAGTACTCAACTCATGGCAGATTGCGCACAAACCATTCAACGGTTTAGGATCCATATCGCCATACAGACCAATATAACGTTGATTTTGCGGCATAATTAAATATTTCTTTTGATTCCCATAGTCATCCCAACCCCAATAAGTTTGTTGGTATCGGTCTGTTTCCCAATTACTAGGATATTGAACTTTTTTTTGCTTTTTAAAGAGTTTATCTATTTGTTTTTCATCCATCTCTGGGAAAGGTTGAACTAAACTTTTCAACCCTTGCAAAGCCTTATCTGCACGTTCATGTGTACAGTCTTTCGCCAAGATAATTTCTAATAACTTTTCTACAACTGCTTCAGTTTTGATTTCCATTTCATCTAACAACTTAATCAAATCTAGTTGTAAGACACCTATAACTTTACTATCATTAACTGACTTATAAGCGCTAATGACATGGTGAACTTCTTGACTAATTTGCACAAATTGAAATGGTTGTAATTGTTTTTCTTTTTCCATAATTCCTCACGTGATTAACGTGATTTAGGGCCTGGCGTAGACATAATTAATGTCATTTTACCCTTCAGAGTCCATTCCGCTACCGTAGCTGGCATCACAAAACTAGTTGCTAACTCCAACGGATAACTTTGACCATCAACAATGACTGTTCCTGAACCCGCGATCACTGTATATTGTGCATAAGGAGCCTGTTTAACGATATATGCTTCACCATCTAACTCATCCTTATACACATTAAAGTACGGTGCTTCCACCATAGTAGTTTCTTGTAACGCCCCCATTTGGAGCGTTCTTTGCGCGGGGCTTTCCGCCTTAAATGGAACAGTCGTGACATTTTTAGCATCTTCCAGATGCAAATCTCGTAATTCGCCAGTCTTCTTATCAGGACGATCAAAATCATACACTCGATAAGTTACGTCCGAACTCTGTTGCGTTTCAAGTGCCAAGACACCAGTTCCTAAGGCATGCAAAGTTCCAGATGGAACATAGAAAAAGTCACCCGCATGAACTGGAACTTTTTGCAAAAGATGTTCCCAATCAGCTTGATCAATCATTTGATTAAATTCAGCTTGTGTTTGAGCCTTATGACCATAATAAATCTCAGCGCCCGGTTTAGCTGCCAAAATATACCACGATTCAGTCTTACCCAATTCACCATTATTATGTTCAGCAGCATAATCATCACCAGGATGAACTTGAACTGACAAATCTTGATGAGCATCTAAAAACTTCACTAAGAGGGGGTAAGGACGATTAACATCATTATTTTCGAATAATTCAGGATGAGTTTGCCAAACTTCAGCTAATGTTTTACCAGCTAAAGGGCCACGGGAAATCGGTGAAACACCATTTTGATGGCCTGAAATAATCCAAGCCTCTCCCGTTGTATCACTTGGGATAGGTAAATCGAAAACATCTTTTAATGCCGTTCCGCCCCATATTTTTTCATGTAAAACTGGTGTTAAAAATAATGGCTCTGTCATATCAATTTCCCCTTCCTCGTTTTCCAATAAAACAACATTATCCCCCTCAATCCAACCTTGACTTCCTATTTCATACCAGTCATTTTTAGAAGGATCATGGACAATCTGAGTTAATAAAACGTCCAACCCAGCCATTAAAACATTCTTATGACTTCCATACGGTTTTGAGTAAACTGGAACTTGTTTCGTTTGATTACTAGCAAACAATCGGCCTCTTTTTTGAAGCGGTTGAGGATCCCAATCATAATGTTCAAATTTATTGCTAGTAGTGGCTTTAAAAGGGACTTGATTTGTTAAAATTTGATCATTAGCTTGTGCACCTTTTTTGATCGTCATTAACTTACGATCATAAAGAATCCACCTGGAATCACCCAATTGATGCCAAAAAAGTCCTTTTGTAGTTGACAGACGTTTAATCACCGGCCAAGTCCCTATAGTTAACGACTCTGATAGCATACTGTTTAAGTCAGGATTTGCATAAGTTGGTGTAGGAGACTGGATTTCTACTTGATAATTAGTCAAGGCTTCAATTTGCGCAACATTCCCTTGGCGGTAATAGATCGTAACCCTTTGTAATTGATCCGTAAAAAAACCTTCCAAGCTTCCATCGATATGATCAATAACATAATCATTAATGGTTTGTGGCTGCAATCGAAATGGCTTACCTAAATCACCCTCGATAATTTGTGCAGGTGCTAAATTTTTATTAGTACCTTGTTCTTTGGTATAAACCCAAATCGGCACTCCTTTTAACGCTAATCCCATGAATCAAACCTCCCCTACTAAATATGACTAATTATCCTCAACGGCAATATCAACAAATTCACTATGGACAAATTTGGCTATATCCTCAGCTTTCACCCGGATGGAACGACCAACTTCACCCGCAGATAAAATTATTTCTCCAGCCTGTTGTGCTCGAATGTCAAAGTAGATTGGGAATTTCTTAGTTTGCCATATACCAACTGGATTATTAGCTCCGTGTACATACCCAGTAGTCTTTTGTAAGTCTTTGGTTGGAATCATATATGTTCGTTTATTACCAGAAATGGCGGCTAATTTTTTCTCACTTAAATGCATATCAATTGGCACAATCCCAATCAAAGGACCTGTTACATTTCCTTGTAATGCGAGCGTTTTATAGATATCATGTTCATTAATTTGATACTTTTCCAGTTCATCAGTCGATCGATCCATGCCATGACTAAAAATAATTGACTCATATGGTATATCTGCTTTATCCAATATTTGTTCTACTAAAATTTTTTTAATTCTATCCTTTTTAGCCATAAAACACATCGGCCCCCTATTCGTATTATTCCTTATTACTATTATACCTGATCATTGATAATTAGAAGATTTTTTATAAAAACTTATAGATTTATATTAAATTTGATAATTATGACTCACTAGCTACATCACCATCAATTTCTATTAGCTGCATGCAAATAATCTTATAAATTACAGCTTGTATAGCCATTTGTTGAAAATCTGGAACTCCAAACGCTGCCTGCTGAAACTGTACAACGGGATTTTTAATATCTAATCCCGCCAAAGCATGATTGAAACGTTCCACAAAATTGTCATAAGCCACCTGGGTATTTTCTTTATTTGAGCCAAGTTGCTTAGCGACTCCCTTTTTGACCGTATCTAAAGGAAAAACCACCTTCATAATACTGATCAAAATAATTTCGACCAATTGTTGCCTTTGATATTTTTTCTTAATAGGACGTTGAACCATATCATTTTTAACATAACTATTAATCATCGCTTTTGTGATTGTGGTCTGTAAAATTGGCGTAAAAATTTTATTCACCTCAGTCACTACTTGATCCATATATAAGTCCAAATCGGGTAAAGAATCCCAAGTTGGAATTTGTTGGCGCTGTAAATTTTCTAACCATCGTTTATATTCGATTGATTCCATCTTGCATTTACCTCATCGCTCATCTTTTGTAAGTGTAATTATGGCACAAAAAAACATATTTTGTCATCTTACGTAATATTCAATTCTACATAACCTTGACTTTGGTTCTATCAAACTTTTATAATAGCAATATCTTAACAGAGAGGAACTTTACTATGAAATTAGATATTACAAACCATAAAACCGTTATTTATGAAATATGGAACGCGATCACTCACGGTATCGCTTTAATTATTAGTTTAATATTAATAGTATCTCTAATTCAACGTGGAAACCTACACCATTTACCATTCTATCAAATGACCAGTTTATGGGTATACAGCGGAACTTTACTACTTTTATATTTAGCTTCCACTTTATTTCACTGCTTAGCATTTACTTCAGCCTATCGCTTTTTTCAAATTTTTGATCACAGTAATATATTTTTATTAATTGCTGGAACCTATACTCCTTACTGCTTAATTACTCTAAATAATCAAAAAGGATTTATTTTATTAATTTTAATTTGGATTTTAGCTATCAGTGGAATTTTAAATCACGTATTAAGTCACGGTCGTCATCAAAAAATTGAAACCACCTTTTACATCATCATGGGTTGGCTATGCTTATTAACTGGAAAAGAATTATACCAAAATTTATCAACTACAGGATTTTGGTTATTAGTATCTGGCGGTCTTGTCTTTACTATAGGTGCATTTATTTATAGTTTTTCAAAAATACCCGGACTTCATTTAATTTGGCATTTCTTTGTCATGGCTGGAACCTGGTTAATGTTCTTCTCAATATATTTCAATATTTAATCAAAATAGCCAGCATAAAATAACATTATTTATCACACATATAATTGAACAACAAAAAAGCGCTTAGGATTTACATCCTAAACGCTTTTATTGTATAACCATAATTTAATTAATTAAAATTAAACCAATGGTGACCACTTCCAGTCAGTGAATTCTTCGATATCACGACCTTCGTTACGAGTAACTTCGAAGTGCTTTGCCAAAATAGCATCCATCTTCTCGAAGAAGACATCAGCCTTATCAGATGCAACAACTCCATTTTCAAGCAATGCTGAAACAGCATCCTTGGCTTGGTGGAATCGATCCAATTCTGAGTAGACACGCATATCGTAAGTAGTAGTGATGTCACCATCTTCACGGTATCCGTGAACATGAAGTCCAAGATGTCCGCGCTCGTAGAAGAATGATTGGATCAAATCTTCATAACCGTGGAATCCAAAGACAACAGGTGTTCCTGACTCACCGAAGAACTTAGTGAATTCTTCATCAGTCAATGAACGTTCTGAGTTCATGGCACCATTCTTGTTTTGCAAACGCATTAATTCAACAACGTTGACATAACGCATTGCAACTTCAGGGAATGCTTCGTTAACAAGGTGCAAAGCAGCCAAAGTTTCGATTGTTGGTTCAACACCAGCAGATGCGAAGACGATGTCAGCCTTACCTTGTGGAGCAGTAGAAGCCCAGTCAACAACCATCAAACCTTCGTTAGCAAGAGTTTCAGCTTCAGAAACTGAGAACCATTGTTGACGAGGTTGCTTTGATGCAACCACGTGGTTAACCTTGTGACGTTCAGTGAAGGCACGGTCAAAGACGGCCAACAATGAGTTACCATCAGCTGGCAAGTATTGACGGATAAAGTCTGCTTTCTTTTCTGCCAAGTGAGTCAACATACCAGGATCTTGGTGTGTGTAACCGTTGTGGTCTTGTTGGAAAACAGTTGAAGTTGAAATCAAGTTCAATGATGGGTAATCATTACGCCATGATTGTTCTGAAGCATGACGCAACCACTTGAAGTGTTGAGTAATCATTGAGTCCACGACACGCAAGAATGATTCGTATGATGCGAATACTCCAACACGTCCAGTCAATGTGTAAGCTTCAAGCCAACCTTCAGCTTGGTGCTCTGAAAGTTGTGAATCAAGAATACGTCCTTCAGGAGCTTGATGTTGGTCATAAGGTTCGTTGATTGGTTCCATCCATTGACGGTTCGTCATCTTGAACATATCCCATAGACGATTTGACATCGTCTCATCAGGTCCGAAGATACGGAATGAAGTAGGGTTCATCTTAGCAACTTCAGCGAAGAAGCCTGACAAAACGTTCATATCCATATTACGGTTTCCATCAGCTAATTCAGTTCCGCGGTTGTCCGCATTAACATCGTTAGCAAACTTCTTCCAGTCTGGCAATTCCAAGTTCTTTGCAGCTTCACCACGGTGACGTCCACCGTTAGTGATAGGGTTAGCAGCCATACGCTTGTCACCCTTAGGTGCCATTGCAGCTACTTCATCCTTCAAAGTTCCATCAGCATTGAACAATTCGGCTGGCTTGTATGAATTCAACCATTCTTCGAATTGTGGCAATGTTGCCATCTTCTTTTGTGAAAGGTTCAATGGAACTTGGTGCGCACGGAATGAACCTTCGATTGGTTCTCCAGCTTCATTGTGCGTAGGTCCACCCCAACCCTTTGGCAAGCGAGCGATGATTACTGGCCATGCGGCAACAGTTCCATCTTCATACTTTCCGTTTTCACGGGCATCCTTTTGAATTGCTTGGATATCTTCGATAGCTTGGTCAAGAACCTTAGCAGCCATCTTGTGATATGCAGCATAGTCACGGATATCATCGTTTTCAATGAAACGAGGTGAGTATCCAAGACCTTCAAAGAACTTAGTGATTTCTTCGTCTGACATACGTGAGAACAAAGTTGGGTTTGAAATCTTGAATCCGTTCAAATCCAAGATAGGCAAAACAGCACCATCGTTCTTTGGGTTGATAAACTTAATTGAGTGCCATGCAGTCATTGCAGGACCAGTTTCAGCTTCACCATCACCAACAACAGCAAATGCGATTTGGTCAGGATTGTCCAAAATTGCACCAGTTGCGTGTGACAATGAGTATCCAAGTTCTCCACCTTCGTGAAGAGATCCTGGAGTTTGAGCGGTCATGTGTGATCCAATTCCACCAGGGAATGAGAACTTCTTGAACAACTTTGCCATACCATCAATATCTTGAGTGATCTCAGGATAATTGTCAGTGTAAGTTCCATCCAAGTATGAGTTCGTAACCATAACTTGTCCACCGTGACCAGGTCCACCAACGTAGAACATGTTCAAGTTGTACTTGTTAATCAAACGATTTGCATGTGCATACAAGAAAGTTTGACCTGAGATAGTTCCCCAGTGTCCGATAGGCTTAACCTTAACGTCATCAGCAACGATTTGTGTACCAGTCACTGAGAACAATGGGTTGCTCTTCAAAAAGATCATACCGGCTGAAAGATAGTTGGTAGCGCGCCACCAAGCATCAACTTTAGCAAGGTATTCTTGTGAATCAAAATCTACTGCCATTTTGATTAAATCTCCTTTATAGGTTTGAGAATTGTAATTCCAACTTAGGACCATCCCTAAGAATATGTTCATAATAACATCAATTTAATAGTTTTTCAATCATTATTCTCAAATTGGACCGCTCCAATTCAGTTAAATTTTAAATTGTTTTTATGTTTTTAACCTGCTATGATACATAAAACCACTTTAAATTGATCCCGTGAGATCAATAAGGATATAAATTAAAGCAATCGGTGGTCCCATAGTATCCTGTACTGCGGGGCCTTTATTTTGCTCAATTTACTCAACTAAGAGGTGTCTGATTTTGAAGGAGGAAATTATGCAAAAGTCATTTGGAACAGTTCACCCAATTCCCCAAGTTGCTCGCTATTCGAATAAATGGGATATGTTTGCCACATGGGTCGGTGCTAATGCTAATAATGGAACTTGGTATATTGGGGGGGTGATCGCTGCTGCCGGAATGTATACCGCATCTACTGCCTTGATTGTAGCTGGAATATTATCGTATACTCTACTAGCCTTTTCTAGTTTAATGGGATATCACACCGGCTTATCCGCGATGACATTAACCCGAGCTTCCTTTGGGATTCGTGGTTCATTTCTACCGTCTATAATTAATATTGTCCAATTCATTGGCTGGGCTGCTGCAAATACTTTCATTGCGGCAATCTCTGTCTCAACTATCTTTCATACTATTCTAGGCTGGCCCAGCTATGGTCAACCTGGTGGTCAATGGGGCTTAGTTATTGGAATTATAATTATGTCTATTTTGCATTTAATATCCATTTCACTGGGCGAAAAATCAGTTCGCTTAATTGAAAGAATTGGAATTATTTTGGTCATCATATTCGTAGTCTGGGAATCAATTGTCGTCTTTAAAACCGTTTCTCTACATGCCATTTTTGCTTGGCAACCACCCAAGCATATGCAAATTAGTTCGGGAGCTGCGATTGACATCTTAGCAGCTTTCAACTTAGCTTGGGTTACCGCTGGTTCTGACTTTTCTAGATTCAGTAAATCTAAACAGGGAGCGACTTCAATGGCCTTCTTGGGCGCCAATATTGGATTATTCTGGTTTGCTTTTATTGGTTTAACTGCCACAATTGCTACAGCTATCGCGCTCAATAACTACGATCCCAATTATTCTGACCCTTCTACGATTGCCATGCGACTGGGGCTTGGAACCTTGGCTTTGATTGTTATTATGATCACTTCAACTACTGCCAATGCAGTTAATTTAATGGCGGCTGGGTCTGCGCTTACTAATATTTGGCATAAATTAAGTTTGAAAGCATCTCTTTTAATTGTCACCCTCACAGCGACTTTGGTTTCATTTATTCCCCTCTTTGTCGCTAGTTTCTTGACCGACTTTATTGCCTTTTTGGACTTAATTGGAATGGTATTGGGCCCTGAAATTGCCATTTTCCTAGTTGATTACTTCCTAATTAGAAAAGGAAATTACCAAATTTCTGAATTTACGAAGATTAATGGTCAGTATTGGTACAATGGCGGCATTAATTGGCGCGCCATTGGTTCTTGGATATTTGGCCTTCTAGCTTATTGGGGGCTTGGTTACATTGCTTTAATTAAAGAAACAATTGGTGCTACTTTTGTCGCCATGCTACTAACAGCAATTGTATATTTAATACTCGCCTGGCCTAATAGAAATAAGTATAACAATCATTAATATTAATTAAATTCAAAAAATTAAAAGGCGTCTTCAACAGCTGTAATGCTGCTGGAGACGCCTTTTGCTTACGTATAATTACTCACCGTCCATTGAGATAAACGAATTGTAATGCATATATTTATAATGTACTCGCATCGTACCATATTCAAATGGCGTACCATCATCAAGAAAATAAATTCCGGCCATAATTCCAACCGGCTCATTAACATTTAGGTCGAGCATTTGTTGGTCAAATTCATTTGAAGGCTCCACCGTAACTGTCACAAATGACTTGGAAACCGATTTTTTAGTCGCCTTTTCTGCATAGTGAAACATGGAATATTTAAAATCCTCTTTGCTAGCTAGCGGAATTAATTTCACTGGAATTAAAGCATTCTCAATCATGAAATAGGTATTCCCTAACGTTCTTAATCGTTGAACTTCCCAGACTTCTTCACCAGGTTCTAAGAATAAAGCCATTCTGGTTTCTTCGTCAGCTTCATGAACTTGAGCCGATAACAAATGGATAGCTGGCGTTTCACCATGATGACGGAACGAATCTGAAACTCCCAGATTAGAACCAACTGATCGAAACATCGATTTATTTTTTAAATATAACGGATTAACAAAAGTTCCTGAACCACGTTTCTTAAAAATAATTCCTTGCCCTACTAAACCACTAACAGCACGTTTGATTGAACTACGGGATACGCCATACTCTAACGCCAAAGAACGCTCATCGGGCAATTTTAATGCCGAAAATTGTTCCGCATCGATTCTCTTTTGTAAATCTGCCATGATGCGAACATAGATTGCTTCTTGCGTCATTTTTTGCCTCTCCTCATTGTTTTTAATAATTAATTTTAACATAAAAAGTGGTTGGACCAAATAATTTTGGCCCAACCACTTATTAATAATTTTATCGTTTGCGTAATAAGCGCGTAAGTACGGCAGAAATAAATACTATGAAAGCCGCAACATAAAATGCAGTCTTAATCCCACTTAATTCAGCTAATTTGTAACTAACGCCTTGATGTCTTTGACTAAGGCTAACCAAGCTATACAAAGTAATCAATGCTGCTGTTCCAAATGAAGCAGATACTTGACGAACAGTTGTAAAGGCGGCCGAAGCATCAGGCATTAATTCAAGTGGTACAGCATTAAATGCTTCAGTTTGAATTGGCATTGTAACTAAGACCAAACCAACCTGACGAATTAGTTGACCTAATACTGGTACCCAAAGTGGTGTGTGCATCCCCAAATTGGCCAATAATAATGTTCCAATTAACGTAATCGTCAATCCAATTGGCGCCAACATTCTAGCACCATAACGGTCATATAATTTTCCAGATGTTGGTGACAAAAAGGGCTGTCACAATCGCTCCCGGCATCAAAACCATCCCTGAAACCATCGCTGATTGTCCACGAACTGATTGCAAGTAAAGTGGCAACATTAATGCTCCACCATATAACGCTGTCATCAAAACAACGTTAATAATCACTGCCACCCAAAAATTATGGTATGAAAATACTCGTAAGTTTAAAAGCGGAACCTTCGTATGCGTTTGTTGATAAACAAAGGCAAACGTAGTCACAATACCAACTAATCCATACGCCCAAACATTAGGACTCGTCCAATTTCCAGTCCCCGCATTAGAAAATCCATACAATAGCGTTCCTAATCCAATAGATGACAAAACTACTCCAGTAAAGTCAAATTTCAAAAACTTTTGTTCTCCAACGTTTTTCAAGCGTACCATGGCAAAGATCAAATCAATGATCATTAATGGTGCTAATCCCAAGAACAACCATCGCCAAGAAACAAATGACACAATTGCTCCAGATAGCGTTGGTCCAATCGTAGGAGCAAAATTCAAGGCCAGTCCGATCATCCCCATCGCTGCTCCTCGACGGTCGCTAGAGAATAAATTCATTACTACTACGTTCATCAAAGGTCCAAAGACCCCTCCACCCATGGCTTGAACCATTCGGCCAAGAATCAAAACTCCGTAATTGGGTGCAAAACCTGCAATAATCGTTCCGACCGTAAACATGGCCATGGCCGTCAAATAAAGTTGGCGTGTTTTAAAACGTTGAATCAAGAAGGCCGTCAATGGAACCATCACACCATTAACCAACATATATCCGTTGGTCATCCATTGTCCTAGCGAAGTATCAATGTTGAATTCTCGCATAATACTAGGCAAAGCCGTATTCATTAAGGTTTGGTTCAAAAAACTCAAGAATACCCCGGCCATTAAAATATATAACGCTCCTCGTTGGCGTGTTGTTAAATCTTGCATAATCATCCTTCCCTAAAAGTACACTAAACTCGTAAACGAGCTAACACTGTTACTACAATTCTAATTAAAAAGCTCAAAATCGTTAGTGCAAAAAAATAATAAACAACTTGTTTGGCTGCAAATTGCCAATATTGAAATCCTGTGGTTTTAAAAAGCCAACTACAAATTAAACTAACAATAGTCAGTAACCCTAAATATAATAGCATTCCTGTTTGAGCACCAGCCCAATCGGCTTTACTCAAATCAATTCCAAAAAATAAAGTTAAACATAAATATCCCCAGATAATTCCTTGCAAAAAAGAAGGTGATCCCGTTGGTGATCCTGTCAACAAGCTGGGCCATAACCAACGAGTAACAAAATACATACTCAAACTGATCCCAAAGATTGGGGCAATTCCGATAAAAAAGTTTCCTAATGTTTGATACCAATTATGTGGATCATATGTATGCTCTACATAACCTAAAGTTCCCTGGGCATCAGCTGGCTGCAAAAATGATATCGATTTAATTTTATGACCAAATATAATTGCTACCACAGCATGTGATAATTCATGAACAATAATACCTAGCCAAGCCCACCAAATTTTATGACCAAAAAGATTGCTACTAATAGCCATATTCTTTGATATCAGCCAGCTTGCACAAACTGGAACTAAGAAATTTACACCTAAAACTAAAACCCACAAGCCTAACACTGGGTGTGCCAACATCATTTCTTGCCAAATCATGTTTAATTCCTCCCTTATTTTTAATGATCGGAAGGACCGGATTCATTTTTAGCAAATGTTATTTGCCCACTAACACTATCTAGGACCCCTTGAAACAATTCTTTCACCATATAATCATTAGAATTAAATCCAGCTGGTAGTTTAATATCTGAAAATTTAACCATCTCATAGCCATATGCTTCTAATTTTTTAAACTTATTTTCAGCAGTCAAAAGGACGGCCGGCGTTGATGTTATTAGCGTATCTTCCAATATAATTAAAAATTGTTCAATTGCACCCGCTAGTTTTAAATCACCATTAAAAGTTAGATCTAAAACATTTCCTACAATCCAACCATCTGATTCATCATCTGACATTAAAACGCCTAATTCCACCATAGCATGACCCTGAACGTTTCCATTCATTGTCATCACTATTTCAATATTACTATACTTTCGTACACGTTTTTTTCGTGCATTTTTGATACGTTTTAATAATATTGGCCAATCTAAGGGCCGATTAACACGCAATATTTCCTCAATCTGCTCGTTATCATTTGGCTGAGCAAATCTATATTCCAAAGTATTGTTAATCTCAGCTGATTCAACCACATTAAGATTTAAGCGATCTAATATGTAACCATGCGCTTCTAGATATTTCATCATTGCTATATCTTGTTTTTTTAACTCATCCGAACGATTTGGTAAGCGTAATAATGCATCTAAAACCTCAATTGTATAAGTAGCTGGCATTATTTTATAATTTGGTTTTTGATTTTTATGAAGATCTTCCATCACAGCTAGTTGAAATCCAGTGTAAGCCTCATATTCCTCATAACTTAATAAATCTAAGGTAATAATTCCATCAGAAAAGAGCATTACATCATCCCCAACACCGGGTTTGAAATTTAAATTCCCCATAATTTCAATGATTTTATGAGTATCATACATCCATTTTACATCAATCACCAATGGGATCATCACTGCATCAAAATCCAGATGTGACAGCAATTCAACTGAAGCAGTTCCAACAACTATAGGTTCTATTTCATATTGATTTAATACCGTCACGATCTTTCTAAAGTGATTATATTTATATTGATCCATTGCAAGACCTCCATTCTTTTACATTTAACTTGGCACACAGCATTTTTTACAATTCCATTGTTTGACGTTCAGATTAATAAAGTCTATTAAATAAAACTTTTATAGTATGCTGATTTTTTATCTCAGACCAAAAACAAAAGGCCGGGACAAAATGTTCCAGACCTCTTTAATAACAATGCATTGCATTTTTCTGATTAATACCAAGGCGCTTTATTAATTATTAATATTAATAATTAAACTTTCACTCCATTCTACACCTTTTAATTTAAAAATCTATTCTTCTAACAAAAGTCAATTTATTCTACAAATGAACTCCTCGTTGATGATCGTAAAAGGTATAAATAAATGAGCTCCCCGCCGGTAGCTTTTGTGTACTCCTGACATTATAAGGTGCAAGTCGATAATCTAAAAGCGCCACACTCCAAACTCGTTGTACTTGATTAGTTTTATTACGCAGTTCCATTTCATAATATCCTGCAGCCAACGGGTGTTGATTAGTCATAAACGTTCCCTTTGATGTTGACACAAGTTTAAGTTTATAACTTTTTTGCTCATCTAAATTAATTAAATGTCCTGTAACTTGTGATCCCCGTGGAACTTGTAAGGTAAATTGGTTGATTTTAGTTCCTACTCTCACTTTTTGCGACAGAATTTGATTCGGTAATAATTTCGTTGGCTTTGCATGATATTGCTGAGATAATTGGCTTCGTTGTGCAATCGTAATAATCTTTTCATTCTTACGTGGCGCAAACATTATCGTAACCCCTAACACTACAATAAACATGGACAAGCCCCACCAGAATATCTTCCGTAAGCGTGGTTTTCGAAGGCTTATACTACTATTCAAATATTCATAATTGTGCCAAATAATATAAAACAACATTGGTATCAATACTAACCCATAACGAGCCTCTGTTTCCCAAATCAAAGTATGCAAGGCAACATATCCTAGCAAAATCAAGTTAACAAACCCCAACTGGTCACCATGGCGTTCAAATTTTATATTTTTAAATGATTGAATAGTTGAAAGCAAGGCTAAACCATACAGGCTTCCCCATAGCATTCGTTGCACTAAGACAATGAACTGAGACAAATTTGCTTGATGTTTCTGATACCAATTTGGTGCTTCAACATGGCCACCAGTGTAAGCCATCGGTAGCGGTTGACTAGATAATAAAATTCCCATTTTAGTAAATGAATGTTCAATCCAACCAATAAATGTATATGTTTGCAAACGCTCTGGAATTTTATGATTCAACGCTTGCTGACGCTCTTCTTTATCCTTGAGTTTCAAGAGGCCATGAACATCATCACCCGCATAAATCCCATGTTTATGCTGATTTAACCCCATATAAATCCATGAAGTAGTTGGAAGCTCATACTTAGCATTTTGATGATAATTAGCTGAATTTAAAATCACTTGCTTTGCCGGTACAGAAACCCCAAATCCAACAATAAGTAACATAATCGGTATCATAATTTCTTTTTTAAAGATTTCTCGATAATAAATTAAATTCCATAGCGCCCATAATAGACCAGCAATTAATACAATAATCAAATTTGGCTTAACCAATTGACCTAAAATAGTTAAGCAAACTAACCACACTCCATTAAAATAACGTCTTTTTTTATTATGCTTACCCCAATCTAAGACAATATAAACGATCCAAGTCAGGCACAACAAAACAATTGAATCAGTATAAAATACTTTAATCATATAAGTATATGATAAAGGTAACACAGCGAAGAAAGTGATAATTCCAACTTGAATCGCTGGAGAATTATTAACTTTTTTACGCGCAATATACAACATTGATGCAATAAAACCATCAAAACAGATTAGCGATAACCCATACATCGTTAATTGCGTCGAAATCCCCAATAAATGTGTAATTTTCAAGACCCATGAAAGCAAAACTGCAATCACTGCATTATTAGGATAACGCCAGAAATACGATGTCCCCGCCCAACTTTGATGATTTAAAGCTAGCTGTTCGGCCTGATAATAAACTCGAAATGGATCATGATAAACCGAACTTGGTAAATATTTCAAGACCATAATCTGCCCTAATATCATTAGAATAAAAATAACGAAAACTATCAATTTCGTTTTATGAGGTTCTAAATGATTAAGCTTTGGCGAAAAATACAACCAGCCGATAACAACTAATATTATGCCTATCAATGTTAATAATGAGAAAGGCGCAACGATACTAGTAATAAGCCCTACGCTCAAAACTAAAACCGTAATTCCTAAAATTATTTTTTGTAAAAATTTAGCCATTATTCTTCTCAACTTATCTTTTTCTATTAATTAAGTATCTTTAAATATCCTATATTAAAACTATATAACAATTAGCATATCATACAACATTGCTAATAGGCATTACGACCTATTTATATCTTAATTAGAATAAATTTTACTAAATTTCAAGAAATACATAAGTAGAGCTTTATTTTCCAAAATACAAAATTAAATTATCGCTTCCGAAAATACCAACAGAAAGTTACTATGCTCATTATAATCAAGCTGATTATCCCCCTAATAAAAGAGCATGATTGAATGTCACTATGTGTGGTCGGTAATTTTGGATAATTTAACTTTTTGGATTTAACAACATCAACTGTCGCCATTTCTTTTGGCTGATTTTTAACTACTTTCAAATACGTTATTGGAATAACATTTTTTATACACATTTTATTTATATTTCGTTGATCTATTTTCTGAATAACCGTTTGCTTATTTTCTACTAACGTCTTTAATCCGACGATATTTAATATTCCAATCTGTTTTTCCATAGTACTAGATACTTTTTTAACCACAACTATGTCAGAACTTTTCACTTTTTCTACTTTAGTTGAATCAGGCTTAATTACTAAATCAATTATTTGTTTATTTTCAACCGTCTTAGATAATTCATTTGATTTCATTAATAATTCTACATTTTTAACATCATCAATTTTTTCTTTAACTACCGGTATTTCAGCCTTTTCTTCCACTTTGGCTGAATTAGGCTTATTTTCTGATTCAACT
>AEKF01000054.1_pt1 | contig 21540 bp, 19 predicted proteins | sample 342668 | NCBI WGS metagenome assembly AEKF01 (sample SAMN02954267, study PRJNA50815) | food metagenome | biome: terrestrial; feature: fermented food; material: kimchi; isolation source: Jonggazip commercial cabbage kimchi | place: South Korea | collected 2009-06 | reverse complement strand
GACGTTATTTAATTTCGACCATAATGAATATTATTATAACGGTGGCAGAATTAATGGGCGGATTAATTTCTGGTTCGTTAGCACTAGTTTCTGATGCAATACATAATTTAACAGATGTGGTTTCTTTAGTGATTGCATGGGATGGCACAATTAATTTCTGGTAGAGGAATGAATGCTAAAAATACTTTTGGCTATCGTCGTGCTCAGATTATAGCAGCTTTTGTCAATTCTACTTTTATGATTATGGTTTCATTGTTCTTAATTTTTGAATCCTAAAAGGCTTTTTTAATCCTCATCCAATTCAAGGAAATTTAATGTTGATCATTTCGGTGATCGGATTGATCGCTAATGTTATAACCGGAATGGTATTAGCGCAAGGAGAAGGTAATTTAAATCAACGGGCTGCCTTGTTGCATGTGATTGGAGATGCGTTATCGTCAGTTGGTGTTATTTTTGCAGCAGTGATGATTACTTGGGTAAACTGGTTATGGTTGGATCCGCTTATTACTTTGGTGGTGGCAATCTATATTATGCATGAAACTTGGTCGGTACTAAAAGAAGCTACAAATATTTTAATGGAATCAAATCCAAATGTAGATTTAAACGATGTTAGAAAATTGATTTTGGAATGCCCTTACGTGAAAGGCGCACATCATTTTCATATTTGGCAAATAGACGAAGATCAGACGTTGTTAACCTTTCATGTGACAATGGAAAATCAGCCATTAATTCAAGTGGAACAAAGTATTCATGAAATTCAACAGGTTATTTTGGAAAATTATCAAATTGATCATGTAACGGTTCAACCTGAAGTTGATCATCTTAATGATCAAATAGTCGATCTAAATGAATGTCAGTCAGAAAATTAACATATATGGGGAGTAATTAGAAAATGAAACAGGATCAAAATCATTGGCTTGGTCAAATAGCGATGATTGGTGTTGGGGGATTCATCGGTGGCGCACTGCGCGAAAGTGTAGAAATAATTTTTCAGAATATGAATCCGTTAGGAACTCTTGTGATTAATTTAACGGGAACATTTTTGACAGTTTTACTAACGGAAATTTTAATCAAAAAGTTAAGCTTATTAAATCAAATTCAAAGTGATTTTATTTTTGTTGGTATTATGGGAGCCTATACAACTTATTCTACGTTAATGTTAGAATTAACCAAATTAACGATTTTTCCAGCGCTCCTTTATTGGTCTATTAGTATCATCGGCGGTGTTTTGATGGTCTATGCAGCTGAGTGGGTTGGGGGAAAGGTTATTCAAAAATGATTCTAAAAATATTAATAGTTGGAATGGGTGCGGCAATTGGATCAATGTTACGTTTTTATATGCTTGATCGGTTAACGAAAGTAAGTAATCTTTCAAATAGTTGGATGGTTGTGATAATTAATTTATTAGCGGCTTTTGGGATGGGATATTTAAGTGGATTAAGCCTATCTTACCCATGGCATACCTTAGTCACATCAGGGATTATGGGAGGTTTTTCAACTTTTTCGACACCCATGAATGAATTAGCACAATCGTTGAATCAAGATAATCGAAAACAGATTGACTTAGTTTTGCTTAAAACTGGGATTATGTTTATTTTAGGGTTGCCGATTTTAATTTTAGGGATGTATTTGGCATAAAAATGGTCTACTTAAAGGTTTTGTAAAGAAATAGATGTAATATTTCGATTGTTCGTAATATTCTCGTTACGTATTTTTGTTATATTGTTTAAGGTTAATGTAAATACAAATAAAAATTATAAAAATAAGTGAAGGTGAGAGATTAATTAATATGAGTAATACGAAGAAAATTATTGGAACCGCAATCGCAGCTGCCGCTTCAGCAATCCCATTTATGGGGGGGCATGCTTCTGCTGATCAAGCTACTAAAACTTTCCGGGATGCATCAGTTGATGATGTTAAAAAAATGCAGATGAAGCTAAAAATACACCAATGTATACTGTCCAAGCTGGAGATACGTTATCATCAATCTCTGATGTTACTGGTGTTTCAACGGATGATTTACAAAAATACAATAACTTGAATAGTTCAAGTGTAATTATCAATGGATCACAATTGAAATTATCTGGGGACGATACAGCTGAAGCAAAAGATGAATCAGTTAATGCTGATAGCAGTGAGCAAGCAAGTTCTACTAGTGCAGCTAGCAGCAAAACCAGTCGTTCAACTGCTACAAATCAAAAAGCTAATGTAGCCAATAGTACTGCTTCAACTGCAGTTTCATCAAATGATGCAACTTTGGCAGCCTTGAACGCTATGCGTGCTAGTGCTGGTTTGAGTAAGTTGAATTGGGATTCAGGTTTGGCAGCTAAGGCTCAAGGACGAGCTGCAATTGTTGCCGCTTCAGGAATTCCTTCTGATCACTTCCATACACAGGGTGAAGTTATTGCTATTGGATTTGGAGCTGGATCAACAGTTGTTTCCGCTTGGTATAATGAAACTAACATGGTTGGGGCAGCTAATGGTCATCGTAATTGGGAAATGAATTCTTCATATACTCATGTTGGTTTTGGTTATGTTAACGGTGTTATCGTTGGTGAAGCTTATTAATTTTAAATGTTCTCGATCTAACCTATAAAAACTTATAAAAAAGTCTGAAACATTTTTGTTTTGGACTTTTTAATTTGAAATTTTTAATGGCTAGCTGTTTAACTTGGTATCGTTTGCACAAAAAAAGTCAAATAAAATATGTTGATTTTTTTGTTAAGAAACTTTACAATAGTCAACATGATTAAAACATCTATCGAGATGTTAAGGAGGAAAAAATGGAAACTGATCAAACAAAAGCATTAGATATTCATGGTAAGCCGTATTCGCGTGTTGCATTAGTACTTATTATTTTATTCGCAACTTTCGCCGGTACGTTAAACCAAACGTCATTAGGAACAGCAATTCCAACTTTAATGAAGGACTTTGACATTTCAATGGCAACTGCACAACAGGCCACAACTTGGTTCTTGTTAGTGAACGGAATTATGATTCCTGTGTCAGCTTACTTAATGACCCGCTTTCGAACTAAGTGGTTGTACGAAGTAGCATATATCCTACTATTTTTAGGAATGTTGTTAACTGCTGTTACTCCAGCCAAGTCTGAATTTTGGCCATTATTCATCGCTGGACGAGCATTACAAGCTCTGTCAGTTGGAATTACCATGCCCTTGATGCAATTGGTAATGGTTAATATTTTCCCTGAAAAGCAACGTGGAATTGCTATGGGATTGAGTGGTCTGGTCGTTGGAATGGCACCAGCCATTGGTCCAACCCTTTCAGGTTGGATTTTGGAAAAAGACCACGTCATCTTAGGATTGACGTTAAGTGATTCATGGCGTTCAATCTTCGTATTCCCAATGATTGTTTTGGGAATTTCAATTGTCTTAGGACTTTTCTTCTTTAAGGACGTTATTCCTAATCGTAAAGCTAATCTAGAATGGTTATCATTAATTCTTTCTACAATTGGATTTGGTTCATTCCTTTGGGGCTTCACTAATGTTGCCACTGATGGATGGGGTGACATGATGAATGTTATCTTACCAATCGTTATAGGGATTGCCTTTATTCTATTATTTGGTTATCGCCAATTGAAGTTGGACCGACCATTCTTGAATGTGCGGGTCTTTAAGAATAAGCAATTTACAATTACAACCATTTTGGTTGCCTTAGCAATGATGGCGATGATGGGTGTTGAAATGATGTTGCCTTTGTACATGCAAAATGTGCACGGACTTTCACCATTGGATTCAGGATTAGCCTTGTTACCAGGAGCTTTGATGATGGGACTTATGTCACCAATTTCTGGAATTGCTTACGACAAGGTTGGGGCAAAGCGTTTGTCACGAATCGGATTTGCTATCTTAACGATCGCAACCTTCCCATTCATCTTCTTGGGAATTGATACACCAATTCACTATGTAACTGTTTTGTATGCTCTACGTATGTTCGGAATCGCCATGGTTATGATGCCTTTGACAGCATCAGCTATGTCAGCATTACCAGTTAAAGATGCTGCCGACGGAACTGCAGCTAATAATACGGCACGTCAAGTTGCTTCAGCGGTAGTTGTTGCACTTTTGACTTCAGTTACTCAAAATATTATTAACAATAATACTCCAGCTCATCATCTTATGACTGAAAATCCAATTCAGTATGCATCTAAGATGGCTGACGCTTCTCTTCAGGGATTCCATGTTTCATTTGGAATTGGAATGATGTTTGCGATCGCTGGATTTATTGTTGCTAATTTCTTAGCTGGAAAGCACGAAAAGAAAGATATTGATGTAGACTATACGAAAGGGGTGAAGTAATTATGATGATTTTCATTTTAATTATTTTAGCAATATTTGTATTTTATGCATTTGTTGTATTAAAAAAGCCAATGGCTCGTTTGGTATTCGGTCTTATTGGTATCATCTTGTTAATTGGTGCTGTGGCCTTAACTACATTGAATTTCCATCAACACTGGGGAATGAAGAAAGTTACAACTACAACAACTAAAAAGATTTACTCAGCTGGACCAGCAGAGTCACCAGTTAAGTTGGTTATTACCAAGCAAATTGGAACTAAAGCTGACGATTATGTGTTTATTTATCGTGATCATGAAAACGATAAAGAAGCATCAGCACACTTTGTACCAAACCAAAAGAAGATCAATAGCTTTATTCACAGTACTGCTAAGTACCAAGTGAAGGATACTGATCAAGCCACAGTTACAATTAAAGAAACTCGTTGGCGTTGGGATTCAGACCTAGCAAAGCTATTGTTTAACTTTGCAGGTATGGATGGTAGCTTACAAAAGAAGGAAGCTATTGTTACCGTTCCTAAGAATGGTTGGAAAGCAATGACTCCTGAGGAAGCTCAAGCAACGGCTAAAAAGTTAGCTGCAATGCAAAAACAGCAAGCTGCTTTGGCACAAGCTCAAGGACAAAACTAACATTAATACAACAAATCTGATTATATAGAATGTCATAATTTATGAATTTTAACACATCTTATTTTGGAATATTACAAAATAAAGCTATTTAAATTAGGCTTTTTGAATTTTGGTACATGTTTTATAAAAGGGCTGGGACAATTTTTGTCCCAGCCCTTTTATATTTTAGTTTATTTATAATGCTTTGCTTAACTGAAATTAAAATAAAGAGCACTACCTTTTCTATGTACACAATGACTAGGAAAGACTATAATTAAAAATTGAGTTCAGATAATGAATTTCACAGGGTAGAAGTCTATGCGTTAAGGATCACAAAAACGGAATGTGGGTTGTGATTGAAAAATTTATTCAAAAGCTCTTTGGAGTTATTAAAGAATAAGTTTGCGATGTAGGTTTCGCATTCACTGACATCAGTGAAACCCTCCATTAATTAAGGAGGTGTTTTCAAATGAAGACATTAGAATATTTTCGGGCACCCAGGTTGCGGACCCAAACGTTGGCATTATTAGGAGTCTTAATGGCTCTTGATATTATTATTTCCCGATTTACTATTGGAAATTCGTTTTTTCAAATCGGTTTTACTTTTATTACCGGTGGGCTAATTGCTAAATGGTATGGGCCAATGTGGGGCTTACCAGTGGCGTTTTTGATTGATTTTTTGACTAATTTATTAGGAGGTCAGCCATATATTATTGCCTTTGCCTTAGTTAAATTGCTATCCGCATTTATCTTTGGATATGCTTATTATCAGCGGGAATATCTATCATGGTGGCGTTTGACGATTGCGATTGGATTACAACTACTATTGGCGAATGTGATTCTTAATACGGCTTTATTGGGAATGTATAACTTTATTCCGGTCCATTCTATTCAAGCCGCTTTAAATTCACCAATTGTGTGGGCGCGGGCTCTTAAAAGCCTTGTCATGTGGCCGATTGAAGTTATTATTAGTTATCTGATTTTAAACAATAAGCAGTTAGTTAAGATGGCTAAACAAATTTTCAATTAAAAATGATCACTTGTCTTTGTAATTTAATTTTGATAAAATAAATATTATTAATTAGTAGATGGAGAAATAAAATGCATTTTAATAGTTTACAATCAAATAGTTGGTGGCGTTTCTAACGCGACCGAATTGCATTATTTTGCGGATTCGGACGTGCACTTTTCTAGTGCAACCGAATCCGTGGAATGTATTTCTCAAAAAATGAGGAAATCTACCTGGGTTTGTTTGCCTAGGTAGATTTTTTTTGGAATTTAACATGAGGAATGGATTAAATTATGAATATAAAAATTAAATTAACAATATTAGGCTTGGCTCTTTTCTTAGGAGGAACGGCCATTCAAGAACATTATAAGGCCGATACTAAAAAAACAATTCCAACTGTAGGAGTTTTGCAATTTATGACACATCCAGCATTACACCAAATTTATACAGGGATTGAAGAGGGGCTAGCTGATGAAGGTTATCAGGATGGGAAAAATATTAAAATAGATTTTCAAAATGCACAAGGCGATCAGTCGAACTTAAAAACCATGTCGACTCGTTTTGCTAGTAAAAAAGTTGATTTAGCGGTTGGAATTGCGACACCTGCTGCGATTAGTTTAGCGAATACAATACAAAAGCAACCGGTTATATTTGCGGGGTCTACCAATCCCATTGGGTCCAAATTAGTAACAAATTATGACCATCCCACGGGGAATGTGACTGGGGTTTCAGATCAGGCACCGTTATCCGATCAAATTGAAATGATGAAAAAAATACTACCTAATTTGAATACTGTGGGAGTTTTATATACCTCCTCAGATGATTCGGCAACCATTGAGGCACATAAATTTCAAAAATTAGCTCAACAAAAGGGATTGGCAACTAAAGTGGCTTCAGTTGCATCTTCAAATGATATTAATCAAACGGTTTTACAATTGATTAGTAATCATCAAGTTGATGCATTGTTTATTCCCACTGATAATAATATTGCAGGAGCTATGAATACGGTCATTAAAAATACTAATGCTGCTAAAGTTCCTGTTTTTCCAACGGTTGATACGATGGTACAACAAGGTGGACTTGCTGCTGAAGCAATCAATCAGAAAGAAATTGGAATTAAGACAGGACGTATGATTGGACGGATCTTGTCTGGTAAGTCAGTACAAGATCAATCGGTTGAATTTATGCAACAAGGACATTTGGTGATTAATCAAAAACAAGCCGAAAAATTAGGGATATCAATTCCTAATGAATTAATGCAAAAAGCAAAAATTATTAACTCAAAGGAGTAAGCACATGGGAGTAATTGTATCAGCGATTGGGCAAGGAATTATCTGGTCCTTGTTGGGAATTGGTCTATATTTATCATTTCGTATTTTAAATTTCCCAGATATGACAGTGGAGGGGACTTTTCCGCTAGGGGCTGCAGTTTCGGTTACATTAGTAGCGCAAGGGGTTAATCCATTTTTGACTATTATAATTGCCGGTATTATTGGTGGTGTCGCCGGATTAGTAACGGGATTGTTGTACACAAAAGGTCAAATCCCAATTTTATTGGCTGGAATTTTGACTATGACGGCCACTTATTCGATTAATTTAAGAATTATGGGTCAGGCAAATAAGTCATTATTAGGGGTCAAAACACTCTTTAATAACTCACTATTTAATTGGCTACCTAGTAATTTTTCTACGATTGTAGTGGGTTTGATTATTACAATAGTGGTTGTTGCTAGTGTAGCTTGGTTTTTACAAACTGAATTAGGACAAGCTTTCATCGCAACAGGAGATAATCAAAATATGGCCCGAGCAATGGGAATTGATTCGGATGCAATGATTACCCTTGGATTAATTATTTCTAATGCTTTAATTGCATTAGGGGGCGCTCTAGTGGCGCAAAATAATGGGTTTGCTGACGTGAACATGGGAATTGGAATTATTGTTGTAGCTTTAGCATCCATTATTATTGGTGAAGTTGTTTATACAGATCAGTTAACCTTAATGGAACGTTTGGTGACGGTGGTGATCGGATCTATTTTGTATCGTTTTGTTTTGGTAGCTGTCTTGGCATTAGGTTTTGATGCGAATGATTTAAATTTATTTAGCGCTATTATTTTAGGATTAGCATTACTATTACCTAAATTGCGACAGTCATTGCATTTGGCAACACTATTTAATATGAAAGGATCAAAGGAATGACAGAATCAAGTTCACCTATTTTAGAATTAATTGATGCCACTGTGATCGTAAATCAGGGGACACCCAATGAAAAAACAATTTTAGATCATGTTAATTTTGTAATGCAGGCCGGTGATTTTGTAACCGTACTGGGCTCAAATGGAGCAGGTAAATCAACCTTTTTAAATGTTATTGCGGGGTCTTTGCCTTTGTCGTCCGGACAAGTTTTAATTAATGGGCAAGATGTTACTAAATTAAATGAGATTAAACGAACACATTTAATTTCTCGAGTCTTTCAAGACCCTAAAATGGGAACTGCTCCACGGATGACTGTGGCTGAAAATTTATTGTTATCAGCTCGAAGAGGAAAACGTCATCGGCTTGTTTCAAGAAAGTTAACGAAGGCTAAAAAAGATCAATTTAAAACTCTAGTTGATCAAATGGGAAATGGATTAGGACAACGGTTGGATGTGGCGACTGGTCAACTTTCTGGTGGTCAACGTCAAGCGTTAAGCTTTGTAATGGCAACTATTACAAAACCAGCGCTATTATTGTTAGATGAGCATACAGCTGCCTTAGATCCAAAAACTAGTGCACAATTATTAAAAGTCACAAATGAACGAATTCATGTAGACCAATTAACTGCATTGATGATAACTCATAATTTAGAAGATGCTTTGAATTTTGGGAATCGGTTAATTATTATTAATGCTGGTCGAATTGAATTTGAGGCACGTGATCAGGATAAAGAACGATTACATTTGAATGATCTTTTAGATCATTTTAAGAAATATTAATCATTGTAATGTAAATACAACATAAATGTAATATTTGTTCATATAAAATATATATTCGTATAATTATAGTAAAATGATTCTAGACAAGTGTTGATCTAATGTAAATGTAATCGCTTTCTTAGAATTGCATTAATTTTTAGGGTTTTGTGTTTAATGTCACATAACCGCAAAAAACAGTTTTAATGCAAATTATAGGGTGTAAATTGATTTTACAATTAAATCTAAAACGGTTAAAATATAGAAGAATTAAGTAATAGAACCTAGTTAACAAAAGGAGATTTTTCTTACAATGAAGAAGACTAAAATCGTATCAACTCTTGGCCCCGCCTCAAGCGATGTCGAGACAATTTCTAAATTGATTCAAGGTGGAGCAAACGTTGTGCGCTTCAACTTCTCACATGGAGATCACGAAGAACATTTGGGACGTATGAATGCTGTCCACGAAGCTGAAAAGCTTACTGGAATTAAAGTTGGATTTTTGCTTGATACCAAGGGTGCCGAGATCCGTACTACGGTTCAATCAACTAATAAGATCGAATTCAACATCGGGGATGTTGTTCGTATCTCAATGGATGATTCATTAGAAGGAACTAAGGAAAAGGTTGCTGTAACTTATCCTGGTTTGTTTGATGACGTTTTGGTTGGCGGACACGTTTTGTTTGATGACGGGAAGCTTGACTTCTTGATCACTGACAAGGACGAAGCTAACAAAGAATTGATCACAACTGTTCAAAACCATGGTTTGTTGGGATCACGTAAGGGTGTTAACGCCCCTGGTGTTTCAATTAACTTACCTGGAATTACTGAAAAGGATGCTGATGATATCCGTTTCGGTTTGCAACATGATATCAACTTTATCGCTGCTTCATTCGTTCGTAAGCCTGAAGACGTTAACGATATCCGCGCTTTGTTGAAGGAAGCCGGAAAAGAAGACGTTATGATCTTCCCTAAGATCGAATCACAAGAAGGTATCGATAACTTCGATGCTATCTTGGAAGTTTCAGATGGATTAATGGTTGCTCGTGGAGACATGGGAGTTGAAATTCCTGCCGAAAATGTACCATTGGTACAAAAGGATTTGATCCGTAAGATGAACGCTGCTGGTAAGCCAGTTATTACTGCTACTGACATGTTGGATTCAATGCAAGAAAACCCACGTCCTACACGTGCCGAAGCTTCTGACGTTGCCAATGCTGTCTTTGACGGTACAGATGCAACTATGCTTTCTGGAGAATCAGCTAATGGTGATTACCCAGTTGAAGCTGTTCAAACTATGGCTCGTATCGATGAAAAGGCAGAAACTGCTTTGGCATTGAATGGTCGTCATGTTAACAACTTTGTAACTTCAGATGATAACACTGAATCAATCGCTGCTGCTGTTGCTGAAGCAGCAAGCAAGTTGGATATCAAGGCTATCGTTGCCTCAACTAAGTCAGGTTACACTGCTAAGTTGATCTCAAAGTATCGTCCAAATGCAGACATCTTGGCATTGACTTATGACGAACGCGTTGAACGTGCTTTGAAGTTTACTGGGGAGTTCAACCAGTTATTGCTGAAACTCCAGCTAACACTGATGCTATTATCGAAGCATCAAAGAAGGCTGCTGTTGAGCAAGGTTTGGCCCAAAAGGGTGATTCAATCATCGTTGTTGCTGGTGTAGCTGCTGAAGCTGGATCAACTAACTTGATGACTATCCAAACTATCTAATTTAAATTTAAAGATTACCATTTTTGGTAAAATTTAAAATAAGCAGGCTGTCAAATTTGACAGCCTGTTTTTGTATATATTTTTTAAATAGTTAAAATTAAATGTTAAAATGATAACCCAAATATATTTTATATTATTCGTAAATGTTGCAAATACATTTCAATTAGGTTACTATAAATTAATAGGTAAGAATCACGTGACTATCAAGTTGCATGGAGGAAAAAGATGAAATTTATAAAATTAACTAGTTCATTGATCATTGGGACAGTCTTGCTTGGAGCAACTAGCATGCCGATTAGTGCAGCTACACAAACTCAAACTAAACAATTAAGTCAACCGTATGTAGTCATTGGTTCAGGAAATTCTGATAAGTCTGGTATGTTAGATCTATTGGATCCAAATAGCAAGGCTAAGCAATTGACGGTGAACGGAGCCGATGGTGATCAATATTTGAATTTACAAGGTGTCAGTGATAGTGCCATGATCAGTTCAGTCTCAGTGGCGCCAGCTGAACCGGGTTCTGGAACTTTGGTTAATATTGAAAAATATGATGGTAACAACAATATTACTAAGGTAACCTCTCAACAATATGCCATGGCAGCTACCATGGCGGGAGTTAATGATGTAATTATTACGGTTTCTTCTAATCAATCGGTCTCAGGTGAATCAGCTCTAGCTGGAGTTTATAAGGCGTTAGCTAGTGATGGTACTAATTTGGATGCTGATAATACTTCTGCAGCTAATAACTTGTTGTCAGCTACTAGCAAGGCACAAGAAGAGGTAGGTGATGATAAAGCTGGTAAACTTTCGGGAGCAGTAACAGAAACAGCATCAGACATTGCGAGTGCTAAGCAAAAAGGAAACGAAATGAGTAGCACTGAAATCTCAAATGCATTAAACAATAATTTGAGTAATAATAATATTAATATTTCAGTTACTGCACGTCAGCCAATTGTAACTGCTCTACAGGATTTCCAAGAAACGCCAATTGCTTCTAATAAAGCCTTTATTAAGAATGCAAAAAATCAAGCAGATAATTTGAAAAAATCTACAGGAAATATGATGGCAAAAGCTAATGATTTCTTGAATTCTGAAGATGCAACCAATCTACGAGCAAGTGCGGATGGATTTTGGAATAAAGTCAAAAACTTTTTTGCCAATTTGTTTAGCTAAACAATTTTAATTTAAAGTGGTATAGTGAGGATAGGACGTCACGCTGGGCCAATCACCCGACGCAATATAGTCGTGGAGGTGTCAAAGATGTCACAGAAAAACCGTTTAAAGAAGCTGTTAATGAAAAAAGGTATTGATAACATAACAGTTGGTGGAACAATTGTTCCCGTCCAGGCTGCCAAAGAATTAGATTTAATTGAAGAGGCTCAAAAGCAAGGAATTATGTAACTTTGCGTTTTAGCAAATTATTTCAATGAATGGTTCCATGATAATTAATTTAATGAGCGTTATTTTTCTGTTTTAATCATAAAGAGAAAATAGACATTAAATAAGTTTTTTAATCTTTGAAATACGTTTAATAAGTAAAAAAAGTTGGGACTATTATGTCCTGACTTTTTTTATCACAAAATCATGTGTAGCAAGATTGAAAGGTATTTTTAAGAAAATAATTGTAATATAATAATAATTAATGTAACAATAATTTAAAAGGTAATTGTCGGAGGGGAATATGACACAAATTGTTGAGATCGATCCATTAGAATGGAATGAATTTGAAGAAAAACATAAAAATGGATTCGTGATGCAATCGGCTGAACAGTATCAATTATTACAAAAACGTGGTCGAGACGTGAAAATTGTTGGGATGAAACAGTCTGGTCAAGTGGTGGCTGGTGCGGTTGTGACAATTAATAAAATTCATGGTGGTTACAATGCCCTTATGGAACAAGGACCAATTCTTGATTATGAAGATCCAAAATTAGTAAAAATATTTTTTGAGGAAATTAAAAAATACTACCAAGAACAAGAACAAGGGGTAGTGCAACTTGAATTTTCACCATATCTTAGTTATCAAAACTTTAATGATCATGGAGAGCCAATTACTGACAAGCGTGATGATCTAGTTAATAATATAACTGCCACTGGTGCTATTCATCAACCAGTTCGAATGGGAATGACTGATCATGGATCAATGGGTTGGAAGTATGAGAAATCATTGGAAGGTATAACGGCTGACAATCTTTTAGATCATGTAGATAAAGATGTTAAATATTATCTAAAGAAGAATAAACAATTTGGAGTAACATATCGTTTCTTAAAACGGGATGAATTGGGTGATTTCAAAAAGATGTTAGAAGATACGGCTAAGCGTCGTGGTTTTCATGATAAGGATATTGAATATTATCAAACCGTTTTTGATGTTTATAAAGACAAGGCTCATTTTATTATAGCTGAGATCAACTTTATGGACTATTTGAACGCTGAACAAGAGGCGATTGATAAATTAGATGAACGATTATCAGTGCTTGGAGAACGTTTGGCTGCTAAAGAAACTAAGCGAAATCGTGGCCAATTTAATGAATTTAATGATCAAAAAAATCAACATTTGAAGCGAATTGATAAAATCATTCAAATGTATGGATCTATGGAAGAAGTTCCTACTGAACCAGTGTTAATTTCTGGAGCCATGTTCTTAGGGCAAGGAAATGAAATGGACTATTACTTCTCAGGGATGTATGATAAATACAAAGATTTTTATGGTCCTTATTTGATTCAATATGAAATGATTAAAATGGCTTTGGAACAAGGTTTCCCAATCTATAATTTCCTAGGAATTGATGGTGAATTTGATGGATCTGATGGGGTCTTAGCATTCAAAACAGAATTTGAGGGTTATGCAACTCAATTGATAGGAGAGTTTGTTTTGCCCATCCAACCAGTTAAATATCGGGTCTTGAAATTAATAAAGACCATCTTACGACGCGGTTAGTGGTTATTAAATAACAATAAAATATTTATATTTTTAAGATAAGTCTACACAATTGATTAAATGATTGTGTGGACTTTTTTAAACATAGTTATTAATATTTAAAATATGGAACATTGATATTTTAGAATAAAAAATGTGATTTTGAAAAATTAACCCTTGTATTATATATCGCAAAGATATATAATATTATATGTTGTTAAGAAATGGACAGCTAGCTCAGCTGGTAGAGCAACGGACTCTTAATCCGTAGGTCCAGGGTTCGAACCCCTGACTGTCCACTAATAAGGAAGCATCTAGTTTAAGCTAGATGCTTTTTTTGTATTAAAAAAGCCTCAAAAGTTATGTTAACTTTCGAGGCTTTAGAGAGTATAATATTTTAACTCAAGACAGGTAATTCTGGAATTCCAAAGTAGAATCCTTGAATATATGTAACTCCAAATGAACGAGCCATTTGTAGATCAGCATTATTTTCAATTCCGTCAATTGTAAATCTAATATTATTGTCTTGGCAGAATTTAAGCCAAGGTTTCATCATTTGGAGAGTATCAGCTTGCTCAACTGGCTTTGAACGCAAATTCAATTTGATTCCATTCATAGTTACGAGATGCTGCTTCAAATCAGGCGTCAATTCAATCATATTAATGTCATTAAAGACAACACGAATATGAGCTGAATTCAATTTTTTGATTGTTGGTGCAAAGAAATCCCAATCTTGAATCTTATCAATATCTGAGACTTCAATGTTCAATTGTTCTAATTCATTTTGATTATTCATAAAATTTAAAAGAGCGTCAGTTGCATGTGGGTCTGCAAATTGTTCTAATTCAAGATTGATGCTAATTTGATTCAACTTGTTAGAATCAATCAGCTTTTTCACTAACATTAATTGGGCTTCAATGTTAATATTGAGGTCTTCTGGAACTTTCCATTCACTGGTTTGATAATCGAAAGAACGCAATAATAATTCAGCCGAAACTTGTTTAAAGCGCCGTTGCGTGAATTGCATCAAATTTTGGGTGAAGTAAGCATACATAGCAACTACTTGTTGACGATGCTCACCTGAATAAATTTTTTCGCCATCAATTGTGATCTGGTTTCTTCCGTTTCTTTTACTCATATAAAGATATTCGTCGACTCGATCATAAAGAGTTTTGAATTTTGTGTCATTTGGTTCTAAATTGGTTCCACCCATAGAAATCGTAACTTCAATAGGTGTATCTTGATAAAAGAAATTAGTTGTACGCACGTTATCCCATGCTTTTTTAACAATAGGTAGGACATCATCGATAGAACTATTAGGGAACATAATTGTAAACTCTTCACCACCAGTTCTAAAGAGCTGTGCGGATGGCATTTCTTCGTCTAAAGTTTTTTGAACTATACCAGATGTTTCAATTAAAATTTTATTTCCGGCTGAATGACCAAAGGTATCATTAACTTGTTTGAAACGATCGATATCCCATTCAATAATACTAAGCGGTTTATTATTATGTCGTGCGTTTTGAAAAAGTTTTTCTGATTCGTTTTGGAAAAATGCGAAGGAATGCACTTTAGTTAAGGCATCTAAGTCTGCAGCTTTTTCAAATTGACCAGGATTGGTATTTTTAAATCCGTTAAACCATAAATACATTACGACCATATTCATGGTAACAAAGATAACGATTGCTTCAACTACTATCACAGGTCCCATGGTAATTCCCATCGAAACTGAAGGTAATGTCCCCCAAAATAGGATTCCAATTAAGCTAAAGTATAGTAGACTGCATTGCCAGTTATAAACAATTTTGTCATGAACCAAGGGCACCTGACTGATGAGCAAAAGGGCAACTGTAATTATTAAAGCAATGATTACAGTGGGTTGGTTCATATTATCATTAATCGTCATAGACCCCATATGATGCCCAACCCATACGTAACCAGCAGCCAGTAACTGTAGAAAACGTTCTATGCGATTGTAACCACCTAAGTATAAGAAAGGCAGTACGAGTAAAAAGAGCGCGATATTATGGAAAACCATGGCAATTTGGCCGCTAAAGTAAAACATTGTGGCTAAATGGATATATAAACCAATTCCACAACCAAATATAAAAATTTGAGCCCGTTTCCACAGAAAGGCTCCTCCATTATTTTGGACAAAAATTTCATTCCAGAGTCGATTGAAATATCCAACATACCCAGTTGTAAAAAAACTTGAAATTAAAAGGGTCATCAGCATAAAGCTGATAATGTCTATGGAGTTGTGTAAAATATTAAGCATCATATTCCTCCAAACGAGTAAAAAAATATAAATTCATTTAACTTATTTTACACCTATTGGTGGTGGATTACATTAAAATTCAGTGAGTTATCTAGCCTAGAGCTGGATATGTTGGTATTTTATGAGAAATTTAAGAAATTGAGGAATATCTGAATTTGACCGCCTTATTTTCTTGTTGATGGTATAATAATTGCATTAAGAGATGGATGAGAAAGAGGAAGAATATGGCGGCCAAGTACGAGTTAATTAAAAATAAAATCAAAGATGAGATTGAAGCTGGTGATTATCATATAGGAGAAAAATTACCAACTGAGTCTGAATTAATGGCTCGTTTTTCGGTTTCTAGATTTACGGTACGGCGGGCGATCACTGATTTAGAAAATGAAAATTATGTTTATAAAGTGCAAGGTGGGGGGATGTTTGTTGATAATTGGCATGCAACTGCTACGGCTGGACCTACCAAATTGATTGGAATGATTACTACCCATATTGCTCATTATATTTTCCCAAATATAATCAGTGGAGTCGACCGAGCAGCGTCTAAACAAGGTTATACGATGCTGGTAGCCAATACTCATAATGATCCTATTCGTGAGCGACAAGCATTACTTTCGATGTTAGATAATAATGTCGCAGGTTTAATTATTGAACCAACACAAAGTGCATTTAATAAAGAGAATCTTGATATTTATCGACATATTGATGAATTAAAAATACCGATTGTATTTATTAATGCTATCTATGAAGGATTGAATTATCCTGTAGTGAAACAATATGATGAAATAGCAGAAAAGCATTTAGTCGAATATTTATTTGAAAAAGGGCATAATAAAATTTTAGGCGTTTTCCAAGTTGATGACTTACAAGGGGTTCGACGGATGAATGGGTTTATTGGTGCTTATCAACAGCAGCCAGAGCTAGCATTAAATTCATCAACGATTATGTATCGGTCTTCAGACCCAATTAATATGGTTTTAGAAAAGGTTGAACAATATTTAAAGTTAATTCAGAAATTACGGCGATTGTAGCTTACAATGATCAAATTGCCATTCAAATTTATGATTTAATTCATGAAATGGGACTTAAAATGCCTGAAGACATTTCAATTGTGGGATTTGATGATTATCATTTGGATGAGTATGTAAATCCTAAGTTAACGACTATGACTCACGAAAAAGAACGGATGGGTAGTGATGCTGCGAGTTTGTTAATTCAAGCGATAAACGGCGAATCAGTTGAATCATTAAACTATGAACCTGAATTTATTGAACGAGAAAGTGTCAGGGATCTTAATTCAATTAAGTGATAATGCGATTTATAAATTTTAATTATAAAAAAGACTAGGATAAAGTTGATCCTGGTCTTTTTATATATAAATATTTAAAAAATGTGTTTTTTAAAATATGTTAATAAATTATCAAACTAGTTATTTTTACAAAAATATAGAAAACAAACATAAAAATTGTGAATTTTTTATTAATATATATATTTTCGATTAATCGCTTATGTAAGCCATTTCAAGAAGGCTCAATTCATTATTTGTATGGTTATTAAAAATAAAACTCTTGATTTATACGTAACAATATTTTAATATACTTAAATGTAAACGGTTGCAAAGTTTATTGAACTTATTTTAATTGTAAATTATTTATTGAGGGGTATTCTGATGGAAAACTATAGTCCACTAATTATTCAAAGAGCAGACCCATATATCTACAAGCATACTGATGGATATTATTATTTTAGTGCCTCTGTTCCAGCATATAATTTGATTGAGTTACGACGATCAAAGACTATTGCTGGGCTGGCTCATGCGATGCCACGAACGATTTGGCGTAAACATGACACTGGAACAGGCGAGGAAAGTGAGTTGATCTGGGCACCTGAGATTCATTTCATCAATGGTAAATGGTATGTCTATTATGCTGCATCCCATACAACTGATTTTGACGAAAATGGTATGTTTCAACACCGGATGTATGTGATTGAGTGTGAGGCACCCGATCCAATGGAAACAGAAGATAACTGGGTCGAGAAAGGCCGTGTTCAAACTCCAATCGATTCATTTGCCTTAGATGCCACAACTTTTGAACACCAAAACAAGTTGTATTATGTTTGGGCTCAAAAGGATCCAGAAATTTTTGGAAATACTAATATATATATTTCTGAAATGGAAAATCCTTGGACACTTAAAACGGCACCCGTTATGTTGACTAAACCAGAATATGATTGGGAAACTCAGATATTCGCGGTAAATGAAGGGCCAGCCGTCTTACATCGAAATGGAAAATTCTTCTTGACCTTCTCCGGAAGTGCCACTGATGAAAATTATTGTATGGGGATGCTTTACGCAGATGAAAATTCAGATCTTTTGGATCCAGCTAGTTGGACTAAGTTAGATCATCCCGTCTTTACATCGGATGTTAAGCATGATCTTTTGGGACCGGGACATAACTCATTTACAGTTTCAGAAGATGGTGAAACTGATTTGCTTGTCTATCATATCCGCAACTACGCTGACATCAAAGGTGACCCATTGTATGATCCTAATCGGCATACGATGATTCAAGCATTTGATTATGATGAAAATGGATTCCCTGTTTTTGGAAATCCCGTTAAATTTACAGAATTATAAAATTAAAGGATGGAAAGTATTATGAACACGAAGACAGAAGAGAAAGGAATGTTTTGGTCATTTCCGGTCTCACATTTTTCTTATTTTTTCATTTGGGCCATCGTTAACGGTTATTTAACTCTTTGGCTTGAACAAGTTGCTCATTTAAATGGTAGCCAGGCTGGAATTATTTTCTCAATGATGGCGGTTATGTCATTGATTTTTCAACCGATGTTTGGATATTTTTCAGACAGGTTAGTGATGAAAAAGACATTAGTCTTTATTATCTTATTGGCTGGAGCGTTAATTGGACCATTCTTCCAATGGGTTTTCTTGCCATTGCTAGCATCAACTAACGCAATGGTCGTTGCAATTGTAACTGGAATTTATTTATCATTTGTCTTGAATGGTGGAGTTTCTGTTATTGAACAATATATCCAACGAGCATCAGTTATTAATAAATTTGAATTTGGACATTCACGAATAGGTGGATCAATTGCTGGAGCTGTTGCTTCATTCCTAGGAGGACGCTTGTTCTTGTGGCAACCAAGTGCGATTTTCTGGGCAGCTAGCGTTTCTGCATTGTTAGCATTTATTATGTTTTTATTCTTTGATAAAGTTGCAGATAATAATGTAGATGTAACTACTGCTGACAACGAAAAAGTCAACATGAAAGACGTTATGGCCCTCTTTAAGGTTCGTAATTTCTGGATACTTGGAATTTTCTATATGGGAGCTTCAGCCTTATATGACGTTTTTGATCAACAATTTGTTATTTTCTTTCAAACTTTCTTCCACCATGTATCACAAGCAACGACAGTTTATTCAAACACGGTAACTGTACAAATGTTTATTGAAATGATTTTGATGATTCCAATGCCATATATCATTAATAAGATTGGTGCACGAAATGGTTTGTTGATTTATGGATTTATTACGGCACTACGTATTATCGGAACTGCCTTAGCTCCAAACTGGATTTTTATCGTGGTTTTGCGTTTGTTAGCTGGATTTGAAATGCCATTAGTCCTAGTTTCAATTATGAAATATATTGGACTGACATTTGATAATCGCTTATATGCGACAGTTTATGCTTTGGCGGCTAATTTTATGAAACAAGTCTCGGTCTTTATTTTCTCAGCATTGGCTGGAACAATGTATGATAATATTGGATTCCAACACACATATTTGATTATGGGTTCTGTAGTTTTGGTTATTACCATCATTGCAACTATCTTTTTGGACAAAGAACATAAAGACCCAACAACTATTCCACGAATGTAATTATATTCAGAATTACAGACAAATATTTAACGCCTAATTAAAAAAATTAGGCGTTTTTTTGTTGCTGTCATGCGATATCAATAACATATGCAAATAAATATTTAAATTTGTTATTGATTTATACGTAACAATATTTTACAATAATACATGTAAACGATTTCATAAAATAAAAAACATAAAAAACAAAGGAAGTCTGTTAAATGGAAAAGGGACAAATTATTGAAGAAATTCAAGCAGGTAATACTTCATTAGGAATAGAATTTGGCTCAACAAATATTAAAGCGGTTTTAATTGCTAGCGATTACAGTGTTGTCGCAACAGGATCGCATGGTTGGGAGAATAAATTAGAAAATGGAGTTTGGACTTACTCTTTGGAAGATATTTGGTCAGGTCTTCAAGATGCATATAGCAAATTGTCTGGACAAATTAAAAACGAGTATGGAGTAGAGTTGACTAAACTCCGTTCAATGGGAATCGCAGCCATGATGCATGGATACATGTCGTTTAATGCACAAGGTGATTTGCTAGTGCCATTTAGAACTTGGCGAAATGCGATGACTGAAGATGCAGCTTTGCAATTAACACATTTGTTTAACTTTAATATTCCAGAACGTTGGAGTATTGCACACCTTTATCAAGCTGTTTTGAATCAAGAAACACATGTTAAAGATGTTGATTTTATTACAACTCTTGCAGGATATGTTCATTGGAAGCTTTCTGGTGAAAAGGTCTTAGGTGTTGGAGATGCTTCAGGGGTCTTCCCAATTGATGAATTAAGCCATGATTATAACCAAGACATGATGGATAAATTTAATGGTTTGAAAGCTATTAAGCAATATCATTGGTCATTACCAGAAATTCTTCCAGCTGTGAAGGTGGCAGGAGAACAAGCTGGAACTTTGACAGCCGAAGGGGCAAAACTATTAGATGTTTCTGGAAAGTTACAACCAGGAACTGTGATGGCACCGCCGGAAGGAGATGCTGGAACTGGAATGGTTTCAACAAATTCTGTTAAACAACGAACTGGAAATGTTTCTGCTGGAACATCTGCTTTTGCCATGATCGTGTTAGAAAAGTCATTGAAGAAGTTGCATACAAGTATTGATATGGTGACCACACCTGATGGTTCAGCGGTCGCCATGGTGCACGCGAATAATTCCAGTTCAGATATTAATGCTTGGGCAGGTTTGTTTAATGAATTCGCACAAATGATTGGTGTTGATTTGGCACCAGACGAATTATATGGTCACCTCTTCAATAGTATTTTGAATGCCGACCCTGATACATCTGGAATTTTGTCATATGGATATTACTCTGGTGAAAATATCACTGGAATGAGTGAAGGACGTCCGGTCTTAGCTCGTATGCCAAATAGTAAATTTAATATTGGAAACTTGATGCGTACCAATTTGTATTCAGCCTTTGGGGCGATGAAGATTGGAATGGACATTTTGCATGATGAAGAAGTTGAAACTGATTCAATCGTGGCACAAGGTGGAATCTTTAAGACACCGATTGTTGGACAAAAAATGTTAGCTGCAGCAATGGAAGCTCCAGTCACGGTAATGAAAACAGCAGGCGAAGGTGGTCCATGGGGTATGGCAATTTTGGCTGCTTATGCTGCCGCTGATACTAATAAAGACTTAGCTAGCTATCTTGAAGAAGAAGTTTTCTTTGACCAAGAACGTTCAACGATTGAGCCGGACGCTAAGGATGTCAATGGATTTAATCGCTTTATGGAACGTTATAAGGCTGGTTTGCCAATTGAAGCCCACGCCGTTGCTACATTAAAGGACCAAAACGAGGGGTAAAAAATGTTAGAAGATATGAAG
>AEKF01000051.1_pt1 | contig 22153 bp, 23 predicted proteins | sample 342668 | NCBI WGS metagenome assembly AEKF01 (sample SAMN02954267, study PRJNA50815) | food metagenome | biome: terrestrial; feature: fermented food; material: kimchi; isolation source: Jonggazip commercial cabbage kimchi | place: South Korea | collected 2009-06 | reverse complement strand
CCTGGCTTTATTTCGTTCAACATACTTTGACGCTTTTTTGCAGTTTTTTGTTGTGGGCGAATCATCATGAAATACATCAAGGCGATAAACGCAACAAAAATCAATAAACTTTGTGACATGTGTTAAAATCTCCTTCTCTAAAACAACCGTGCATTTGGCTGATTATAACCATAATCTTCCAAAACTTGCGCTCTGAAATCTAATAATTCATCATGATAGATTGCCTCACGCATCTCTTCCATTAACTTTAACAGATATCTTAAATTGTGAACAGATGCAATATTTTGACCATACAATTCATTGGCCTTAAATAAGTGATGTAAATAAGCTTTAGTAAACGTATTTGAACCATAATCTTCAGTATCTTCATCAATTAAGCTAAAGTCATCTTTATACTTACTATTTGTTATGACAATTCGACCATGCTTTGTCATTAGTGATCCATTTCGAGCAATTCGAGTTGGCAAAACGCAATCAAACATATCAATTCCTCGGATAGCTGAATCAATTAATGAGTCTGGGGCCGCTACTCCCATCAAATAACGAGGCTTATCCGCTGGCATCCAATCCACGGTGAAATCAAGTACACGATTCATTTCTTCCTTAGATTCACCAACAGAAAGCCCCCCTACTGCATAACCAGGTAGGTCTAAATCGATCAAACCATCTGCAGAAAGTTTACGTAAGTCTTTGAATCCCGCTCCCTGAATAATTCCAAACAAAGCTTGATCATTTGGTCGATTATGAGCTTCCTTAGCTCTTTTGGCCCAGCGGGTCGTTCGTTCAACTGAATTTTTAACATAATCATAAGTTTCAAAATATGGTATTGCCTCATCGAGTTGCATCATTACATCAGATCCCAAATTATTTTGAATTGACATAGCTACTTCTGGCGAGAGGAACATCTGTGAGCCATCAACATGGTTCTTAAAATCAACACCTTTTTCAGAAATCTTATTGTTTTTAGACAATGACCAAACTTGGAACCCACCTGAATCAGTTAAAATTGGTCCGTTCCACTGCATAAATTTATGCAACCCACCAGCTTTAGCGATTAACTCATCTCCTGGACGAACCCATAAATGATAAGTATTTGAAAGAATAAATTGAGAATTAATATCCTCTAAATCTCGCGGTGAAACATTTTTAACTGAAGCTTGAGTTCCAACTGGCATAAACATTGGCGTATGTACCACTCCATGCCGTGTATAAATTCTTCCTAAACGTGCACCAGTATGTTTTTCAACATGCAATAATTCATAAACAACTGGCCGCTTGGGATCATTCATTAATTCTTCTTTTAATGGATATTTTTCCATTAAAAATTGATCAAATTCACTATATTGACGCATTTTTTCTCCTTTTAATGATGAATAAACATCGCATCTCCAAATGAAAAGAAACGATATTGTTCTTCAATAGCATGCTGATAAGCATTTAAAATATTTTCTCGTCCCGTAAAAGCCGCCACCAGCATTACCAAAGTTGATTTTGGTAAATGGAAATTAGTGATAAAAGCATCAACCGTTGTCCATTGATAACCCGGCTTGATAAAGATATCAGTCCATCCAGAATCAGCTTTTAGTTCCCCATTGAACTTTGACCCAATGGTCTCCAAAGTCCTAATGGAAGTCGTTCCAGTCGCAATAATCCGACCGCCATTTGCCCTGACATCATTCAAAGTATCAGCTGCAGCTTGACTTAATTGGTAAAATTCAGAATGCATCTTATGATCTTCTAAATTATTAGTTTCAACTGGTCGAAAAGTTCCCAATCCAACGTGTAAAGTCAATTCTACTAGTTTAACACCCTTATCTGCAACTTTTTGTAGTAATTCCGGTGTCCAATGCAATCCAGCTGTTGGTGCTGCTGCTGATCCATTTACCTTAGAATAAACTGTTTGATAACGTTCTTGATCTTCCAATTTTTCCTTAATATAAGGTGGCAAAGGCATTTCACCTAAGGATTCCAAAATTTCCAAGAAAATTCCATTATAATGAAATTCGACCATTCGGCCACCGTGCTCTAGCTCTTCAGTTACCGTGGCAGTTAATTCACCATTCCCAAAGGAAATTTCCGCACCAACTGGATATTTACGGGCCGGATTAACCAAAGTCTCCCAGACATCCCCATGATCTTGTCGAAGCATCAATACTTCAACGTGACCACCTGTCTCAGGGCGAATTCCATGAAGTCGTGCAGGCAACACTCGCGAATTATTCATCACAATAGCATCACCTGGCTTTAAATATTCTAAAATATCGTAAAAATGACGATCTTCAAGCATCCCAGTATCTGCATTCAATGCTAATAAGCGTGAAGTATCTCTTTTTTCTAACGGAGTTTGTGCAATCAATTCTACTGGTAAATCATAATCAAAATCATCCAAAGTATAATTTGATAAATTCATTTTTTATCTTCTTTCTTTATCATAAGCAATTTGCAGATGATCATAGGCTTTCATAGTCACCATACGACCGCGTGGTGTTCTTTTTAGATAACCGATCTGCAATAAGTATGGTTCATACATCGACTCAATAGTATCAACTTCTTCACCAACATTTGCCGCCAATGTTTTAATTCCCACCGGTCCACCATCATAATTTTCAATCATCGTATTCAGAATTTTTAAATCAACTTGATCTAATCCCGATCGATCAATTTTGAGCAATCCTAAGGCAAAATCCACCAAGGACAAATCAATCGAATCATAATTTTTGACCATAGCAAAGTCTCTAACTCGGCGTAAAAGGCGATTTGCAATTCGTGGTGTCCCATGAGATCTTCGAGCTAACTCTGCTGCCCCAGATTTTTCAATTTCAATCCCGAATACACCAGCTGAGCGCAAAATAATTTCACTGAGCTCTTGTTGATTATAATAATTCATATGTTCAACGATTCCGAAACGATCTCGCAATGGTTGCGAAAGCATTCCACCACGGGTTGTTGCCCCAATCAATGTAAAAGGAGGCAACGGAAAATGCACAGGTCGTGAATTTTCACCTTCGCCCACAATGATATCAACATAAAAATCTTCCATAGCAGAATATAACATTTCTTCGACCGTTTTAGGCAAACGATGAATTTCATCAATAAACAAAACATCGCCTGGTTGTAACTCATTTAAAACTGCCAGTAAGTCTCCCTGCTTTTCAATAACAGGACCTGTCGTCGTTTTAATATTAACTCCTAGCTCTGTCGCAATTACCAGCGCAAGAGTTGTTTTACCAAGTCCTGGTGGACCATAGAGCAACGTGTGATCTAATGCTTCTTCTCGTTGTTTAGCCGCTTGAATATAAACTTGCAAACGTTCTTTTAATTCTGCTTGCCCGATGTACTGTTTCAACGTATTAGGCCTTAAATTAAGATCACTTTGCTCCTCGTCCGGATTCAGGGACGTTTGATCTAAAATCCCATCACTCATGTTATTACTCCTTCAGGCTTACTTAGTTAAACAATTTTAAACCTGCTGAAACATATCCAGCAGTATCCAAAGTATCTAAGGCTGCCAATTTATTAGACACCTTATCTACTTCACGCGCTCCGTACCCAAGCGCTTTTAAAGCTTCCAAAGCATCATCTAATGCTGGATTTTCCGACTGTTTTGGTTGCTCAATTCCAGTAATATTATTAAAATCAAATGGTAATTTAGCTAAATTATTCTGTAAATCAAGGACAATTTGTTGCGCAGTCTTTTTTCCGATACCGGGGAACTTAACCAAATAATTAACATCACCCGAAACAATGGCCTGAATAAGACCGGTATGATCAGAATTTGCTAAAATTGCTAAAGCACTCTTCGGTCCAATCCCAGAAACAGCTAGTAATTGCTCAAAAAGCTGTTTTTCACCAGACGTTTGAAAGCCATATAACGTTTCTTCATCTTGGCGTAAAATCTGTTCAATATAAACCTTGGCTGACTTATTTTGTTCAAAGGCGTAGGGATTACCAACGATAACCCGATACCCAACTCCACCGGCTTCAACGACAATAAATTTTGGCGCTAAAACTGTAATTAAGCCATTTAAATATTCATACATTATCTCATTTCCCCTCATCTAAAATCGCATAAATTAATTATAACCTATCTGGAAGAATAAACGACCATGTCAAATAACTAATTCAATATAGATTATCTGGAATAAATTATTAGTAAATAGGATTTATTACCTAAATTCAAACACCTTATTTAACATCCTGATTTCTTTTTTTATTCCAATTCCCGTCCAAGCTGATAATAACGAAAAGACTGGCGACAAGATGGCAAAGAAAACAAAAGGCGCAAAATCTGCCACTGGAACTCCCAAAGTTTGAGCCGCAAAGCTACCGGCAACTCCCCATGGAACTAAGTAGTTCATAACAGTTCCTGAATCTTCTAATGCTCTTCCTAAAGCCAAACGACTCAATTTAATTCGGTCAAAAGCTGGTTTCCAAAGTTGTCCAGGTAATATCGTAGACAGGTATTGTTCTCCGATTAAAAAATTTGCGGCAATTCCTGTAAAGATTACACCAGTTAAGACTCCAGATGCTGAATTAATTTTTTGTGAAAGTGGCGCCATAACCGTTTGTAGAATCCGTTGTTCCGTTAAAATTCCACCTAAAGATAATGCTAACATAATAACGATGACAGTTGGCATCATCGACATCATTCCTCCACGATTTAAAAGGTTTACTAAATTAGGATTAGTTGATGTTGTTTTAAATCCGTCCATTAAAATTTGACTAAGGGCTTGGGGTGAATGATTAAACAAGTATACCGTACCAGTCAAGCCAATGTTTAATAATAAAGTTGGAATAGCTGGAACTTTCAAAATGGCCATACCGACTAGTAATACCAGCGGAATAATGCTCCACCAAGTGGGTGTAATCAATTGACTTAGTGTAGCTAACCGACTTGTTGATCCACCATGATGACCCAAACCAAGAATAATAAAAATTATCAAAGAACCTAATAATGCTGGTAAAGTCGTCCACATTAAATTTTTAATATGTGCAAATAGATCAGTTTCAGCAATTGACGCTGCTAAGTTCGTAGAATCCGATAATGGTGATGATTTATCTCCAAAAATTGCTCCTGATAAAATTGCCCCTGCTACTAAGGCTGGGTTAAATCCAAGCGTTACTCCCACCCCCATTAAGGCTACCCCTACTGTTCCAATTGTAGTAAAGGCTGAACCAATCATTGAACCAACCAAAGCAGTTACTAATAAGGTACTTGGCAAAAACCATGTACTATTAGCTGACTCAAACCCTAACCATAACATTGAGGGGATGACTCCAGTTCCCATCCACAATGCAATTAGCATACCAATTAATAAGAATAAAAATAATGGAGCTAAACCAGTTCTTATCCCTGCCAATATGTTATCTTGCATCTCAGACCATGAAACTTTTTTAAAACGTAATATTATCGTGAGTAAAACTAAGCTGACAATCAATGGCATAAAAGCTGGAAGATTGAGACCAATAATTCCAGTACTAAAAATCAAAATAAGTCCTAGAACAATACTTAATGCTAATTTAAAGCTCACTTTATTTGTATTTTCATTCATATTCATTTTCCTTTTCAATAAAAAAGTCCCAACTACGTTAAAAAACGTAGTTGGGACGAAGCATCATTTTCCGCGGTACCACCCAAAATTACCCGTCCAAAAAAGAACGAGTCACTTTACAAAGTTAAATTGTTAATAGTTCAACGAAATTACCTGCACCACTCACAGCAACCGTGGCTTCTCTGACATTGAATAAGGTCGTCTACTGAATATCAAAAGTCTAACCAAATTTTCATAAACTGTCAACCATTTTAATTATCTTACAAATATACAAAAAGTTTTATATTAATTTAACCAATAATATTCATTAAAAGCTGATATCACATCTTTAGCAGATAAAACTGGTTGAGCACCCTGTACTAATAATTCATTACAACCCCTTGATAAGGCAAAGTCCACCCGACCTGGAATGGTCAAAACACCTCGGTTTAAATCAAGTGCTAAATCAGCAGTAATTAAAGATCCCGATCTGTACCGTGCTTCTACTACCAATACGCAGTGACTTAAAGCCGCAATCAAACGATTTCTTTGCGGAAATTGATATTTACGAGGACCCTGATTTGGTAAATATTCACTAATAACTAATCCTTTTTCGCCAATAGTTTGTTGGAGCCTCTTATGGTGCCGTGGATAAATTTGATTCAAACCCGTCCCCAACACACCAATCGTGCGTCCCCCAACCTTTAAGGTATTATGATGAGCAATCGCATCAATACCCTCAGCTAACCCTGAAACAATAGTTAATCCCGCCGCATTTAAAGATGGAATCCAAGATTGCAATAAAAAATTACCATAGCTACTATTTTTACGTGCCCCAACAATCGCTAAACAAGGCGTTTGTAACAAGTCCAAATTACCTTGATAAAACAAAACCAGTGGCGGATATGCTAATACATGTAATTTTAATGGATAAAATTCATCTAAAATACAAATATAATCTGTTCTTTCGATTCGTCGTAATTGTTCAATTAAATCTTCTAACAAATTGTCTAAGCCAATCTTTTTAGCTAAATTAAGTTTATCCATAGCAATCATTAAACAGTCCATCCATGACGAACAGGACTGTTCTTGAGGCCAATCAATATTTTGATAAATTTTAATACGCTGTTCCAAAGTTATTTTTGGAATTAACAATAAAACTAAAATAAAAATTCGATTTGTCATAGACCACTTCCTCCAATATAAAGAAAGGATCTCAAAAATAATATTAATTCAAATAATTTTTAACGGGTGAAAAAGTTTTTCGGTGAATTGGTGTAATACCAAGCTTTTCTAGTCCAGCTAAATGCTTAGCAGTACCATATCCGGCATTATTTTTAAAATCATAACCGGGATATTTTAAATCGTATTCTGCCATTAAATTATCTCGATAATCTTTAGCTAAAATGCTAGCAGCTCCAATACTAATACTGCGATCATCACCTTTAATTAAACTAGTTTGCTCAAGCTCTATGTCCAAGTCCATTGCATCGATTAATAAACCATTTACATTATATTGGAGTCCTTTATAAGCCTCAGACATCGCAACTCGAGCAGCTTGATATATATTAATTTCGTCAATCTGTTCAGATGTAACTACTCCAAAGGCATAATCTAAAGCTTGGGATTTTATTTTAGGAACTAGCGCTTCTCTTTTTTTCAAAGACAATTGTTTTGAATCATGGACTTCAATTAAATCAAAATTGTCATCTAATACCACTGCTGCCGCAACAACAGGGCCAGCTAAAGGGCCACGTCCAACTTCATCAATACCAGCAACAAATTGACCTTTTTTCCAATATGCTTGTTCAAAAACTTGTCGTTCATTAAAAGTAGCTTGCATCTTTTGCTGCTTCTCAATTCGGCGTTGATAACTAACTAATAAACGTTGAACGCCTTGACGTTCATCCTCTGCTAAATGTTTTAAAATGTCGGCCTTAATTTTTGGTTGTTGTAAGATTGATTTAACTTCGGTTATCGTTAATTTATCCATTTTTAACATCATTTTGCCCGATTTGATCATTAGGCACTTCAATCGTATATTTTCCCAATTTACCACGACGCAAATCTAGCAGAATTCTTTCACCAGCACGATTATAATCATCCTTAAAACCTAATTTTTGAGTAATCAAAAGCAAGATGTTAACATCAGTTTCTTCGTCCCAAATACCTGATGGCAGTTTATACCGCTCAGTAATCGATTGTGGATTATACTCACGCATAAATTTCAAAACTTCTAAAGCAATATCATCCACATTAATCAATTGATCTTTAATTGCACCAGTCATAGCTAAATGTTGACCAACGCGTTGATCATCAAATTTAGGCCATAAAACTCCTGGTGTATCTAATAACTCTAAGTTAGTAGGTGTTTTTAACCATTGTAATTTTTTAGTAACTCCAGGTCGATCACCAGTAATGGCTACATTTTTCATCACCAGATGATTCAAAAGTGTTGATTTACCAACGTTTGGAATCCCAGCTACTAAAGCTCGAATCGCCTTGTCTTTAACTCCTTTTTCCAAAAGATGATCCCACTTTTCAGCCAAAACTTTACGCGCCGCTTTTGTAATAGTCTGAGGGGTCTTCCGGTCACGTGAATCAAGAGCGACTACTGCTAATCCTCGTGTTTCAAAATATGTAATCCATTCCTTAGTCCGGGATGGATCAGCTAAATCGGTCTTAGTCATTACCAATAACCGTGGCTTATCTCCTAAGACATCATCTAGTTCAGGATTCCGTGAAGACAATGGAATCCTGGCATCTACTAATTCAAATACAATATCTACATACTTCATATTTTCGCGCATTAAGCGGAAGGCCTTCGCCATGTGGCCTGGATACCACTGAATAATTTGTCCCATAAAAATAAACCTCTATTCTTCTGATGCTAGATATTGACGCCAAGCTGCATCAAAAATATCCATTGCTTGTAAATAATTACCATTTTCTTCCAAATATCTTGAAAGTTCATCAAAATCTGTGCTTTGCTTTGGAAATGCTTGATCATAAAAAGTTCCATTCGCAAAATTTTTAACTTCATCGTGTGTGACTGGATCTCTTTGTGTCATCAACCATTGATAAAATGAACGCCTCATTATTTTGGTAACCCCACTTGGAACACAAAGTGATCCTTTTTCATATTAATTTGCTTAATTTTAATCTGCATACCAGAAACCTTAGGAACTTTTTTAAAATCAATTAAAATTGTCTGCTTCTTAGGATTCACATCGGCCCATGCTGGCAAATCTAAGTGCGAAGCTAGTCCACCCATCACATAATTGACTGGTAAAGGCAACTGCCCCACTGCAACTGAATCAGCGTGCAATAATAAATTACCATCTTTAGTGACAGATGGTGTCATCTTCATTCCATAGTCTACATCTTGCCCTAAAAGGCGTTCTGTTCCATAGACCATCATACTTGACTGCCCCATTTCAAAGCGTAATCGTTTTTTCAATGATGGATCATCATTCAAATATTTATTCATCCAAGCATTCAAATTTTTCTTCGTTAATTGTACATCCATTGAAGCATCGGTCATTTTAACTTGTTGCTGGGTACTAAATTGTTTTTCCTTTCCTTGTGGCATCACCATTAAAATTAAAGCCACAAAAACTAAAACAATTAAAGCTCCTCCAATCCCCCACAAAATTCCTTGTTGTCTAAACTGATGTTGTTCTTTAGTCAATCCTTTTTTAACCATTATTTATATATCCACTCATCCTTTTGTTTTTGAACAGTTTTAAAAAGTGCCTTACTCATCTGATCATACCCCTTATTATTTGGATGATAATGATCTGAACTAGTAATATATTCGTTTTTCTCTTTATTGGGACCATTTAAAGTCGATTTAACTACTTTATTATCTACTGTTCCTGTAAAAGACGCTGCTGATTGTTTTTTTAGCTTAGCCTGCTGTTTTTTGCTTTGAAACTGACCATAAGTAAGTTTATTAAAAACTGAAACATAATATGCATTATTATTCTCACGAGCTGTTTCACTATTTATTGAATTATAAAGATGCACAGCTTGATTAATATCAGGTCGATTAGCTAAATAAACATACAAAGGATTATAATTTCCAAAAATAAATATAGGAGCATCTGGGTTCAAACTTCTAATGTAATTCATAAGTTCATTCAAACTATCAGAATATTCGTCTTTATGTGATTTTACCTTTAACAAAATATCTTTTTCTTCTTTAGTTTGAATTAATTTAAATAATTCTTGTTGTAAGTCATTTCCACCTGATGTCATTACAATGATATCAGCCTCTTTAATATTTTTCTGTGCTATTCCATTTTTTTGAACACGCTTTAAAATTTGGTCGGAACGATCACCCGATTTACCATAATTATTGGTTTTAACCTTAACATGATCTTTTTTCTCAATTAATTTCGCAATTCTTTTTTCATAACCACCCTGATTAGTGGTATCTCCCACACCTTGTGTTAAAGAATCACCAACCGTCACTAATTGAACTTGATTCTTAACAATTTCCTTAGCCTCAATATACGGTGAAAGACTAAAACTAATCAATAATGTCATTAAAACGATTAGTATTCTTTTCATAATCGATCCCCCCTTTCACGCAGAAATTAATTATACCAAATAAAATTCAAGACATTTCTAATCATTATACTTTATTTTTAGTAAATTCTAACATAATACCTTTTCCTAATCATGAATTAACAATTATTAAGACCTTATTTTAAGGATGATATACTAAATTATTTCTGTTAAATGAAAAAAAATAGAACTGAAACAAGTTCCAGCACTATTCTTCATTAGTAATAATTAATATTGTTTTAAATAACTAAGCCCAAATGCACCAGCGCCAGTATGCGTTGATACAACTGGTGTCGTTTGTTGAACATGAACTTGGGCTTCAGGAAACTCAGTTCTTAAAATATCAGCTAATTCTTGCGCCAATTCTGGAATTCCAGCATGTGATAATCCAATTCTTTGAATACCTTTAGCTTCATGCATTTGATCCACAATTTTCTTCAAATAGTTCTTAATTGTTTTTGACCCACGTCCTTTAGTCTCGGCAATAATGTCACCATTAACAATATGAGCCCCAATTTTAATATTTAACAAACCACTAATAAAGCCAGTTGCTTTCGAAATACGTCCACCCGCTGTTAAATTATCTAAAGAACTCAAAGTTAAGTACAATTCCGTATTTGCATGAACCGCTTTAATTTCTTGCATAATTTCTGTCGCAGACTTACCTTGTTGGGCTAATTCAGCAGCCTTAATTGCTTGGAACCCTAATGCACAATCAATGAAGGTTGAATCAATAACATGAATTTTATCAGTTTCCAACATCTTAGCTGCTTGTTGTGCAGTGTCAAAAGTCCCTGACAAACCTGGAGTTAAGTGAATACTAATAATTTCCACATCATCATCATTAGCTAATAAATCTTCATAAGCATCGGTAAAAACACCCAATGCAGGAGTTGATGTCTTAGGTAGATTTTTGGCCTGTGCCATTTTATCCATGAATTCCTCACGTGATAAATCAACACCATCTGTATACGTCTTATCATCAATCATAACATTCAAAGGAATTACTTTAATCCCCAAATCCTTAATTTCTGCATCTGACAAAACTGCCGTCGAATCGGTTACAATTTTAACTTTAGTCATCTTTCTCTCCTACCTAATAAATGTAATACTAATAATTTAATTTTTTACAAACTTTCTGGATCACGCATCCAAGCAACCGCTAATGCTCCCTGACCCAAATGGGTTCCTACCACCGGACCAAAATAAGAAAGTTCAAAGTTCAATTCAGGATACATTCCTTCAAGCTCTTGACGCCACTTCTCGCCTTCAATTGGATCATTTGCATGAATAACCAATGGTTTCAAAGGATAATCAGTATTCATCAATACATCCTTAAAAATGGCTTCAACTCGTTTTTTAGCTTTCTTCATTGAACGAACTTTTTCAAATGGGACAATATAGTTTGAATCGTTATCAAAGGTTAAAATTGGTTTAACCTTTAACATTGTTCCAATAATGGCCCCAGCATTTGACAAACGTCCGCCACGCACTAAATTATTCAAATCATCAACTACGAAATATTCATCTATCGAATCACGAAGTTGATCTAAAGTTGATAAAATTTCATCAACACTTTTGTCATCTTGTGCCATTTTAGCAGCTTTTAAAACCAACCATCCCATCAAACGAACCGTTATTTTTGAATCATATGGAATAACTTCCAAACCATCAATTTTATCTGCAATTGATGCTACATTATTGATAAACCCTGAAATTGTAGATGCTAAGTGAATTGAAATTACTTTATCATAGCCTTCGGATTTCAAATCTTCATAAATTTCCATCAATTCTCCAATAGCTGGTTGGGAAGTTGATGGAAATGAATCTGAAGTTTTTAATTTCTCATAAAACTGTTTTGGTGTAATTTCAGTTCCTTCTTTATACGCCTTACCATCTAAAATAATTGGAATTGGAATTACTTTAATATTGTATCGTTCAGCCTCTTCAGAGCTAATTGTTGCCGTTGAATCGGTCATAATTGCAATCTTCATAAATAAATCTCTTTTCTAATCTAAAAATATTTGGGCATCTAAATAATTCAAATAATAAATTAATTATTCATTATACGCTGTTCCACTAGAACTGACTAGCTTCCACCCGAGATTTACAATCCTTTTTGAATTGATTTGTCCAATCGATTTATTAAAATTTGCAACATTGACTTTTCTTCTTCAGACCAAACGGAAAAAATTTGTTGCTCAGTCGCCTGATACTGTGCTTTAATTTTGGCCAAACTTTCTGCCCCTAACGGTGTAACTTGATATATAAAATGTCGATGATCATGGCCAACAACCTGATGTTCAATCATCTTTTTTTTCATTAAAGCATTTAACTGTCGTGAGAGGGTTGAAGTATCTAACCCTGTTGTTTGGCTCAATTGATCTTGAGTATCAAATTCATTGTCCACTTTCATTAAAAGATGCCATTCTGCAATGGTTATTTTATAATCTTTCATAATTTCTTTTAAAATTTTTTGAAAATCTTTATCTGTTTCATGTAATGCATTTAAAATTTCTTTCATTAGCAACTCCTCCCAATAGGACTAGCTCAATTTTAAATAATCTTAAATCATGGCTACTTTTTCTCAAAATTTAAAAATAAAAGTGCTTAATAAATATTATAATCGCTTCCATGGTAGTTTCCTATTAAATTTTATGATAAGAATAAATATATTTAAAAATAAAGAATAATATTATCCATGTTTTATTTAAATTATATTTTTCACATTCCGCCGATTAGATTTAAAAAATATTTAGTGTTTATATAAGTTTATAAAAAGGCTGGGACAGACTGTCCCAACCTTAAAAATTTTTAGAAATTTAACAATAGCTTATTGCTTTGCTGCTGCCATAGCCACTGCCCCTAAGAAATTAATTGGTTGGCTGAAATTTGGTTGGAATAAGAAGTCTGAAAGCGCTAATTCATCAATTGTCATCTTATTTTGAATCGCTAATGATAAGGCATTAGCAGTTTGTGAAATATCATGTTCAGAATAAAATGATCCACCCAAAACAGCCCGAGTGTTTTCATCCCAAACCAAAGTAGCACGTACAGGGGTTGTCGTTAACATGAAATCAGGTCGATAATCTTGTTCAATGGTAACGGTCTTGATTCCTTCAATACCACGTGCTTGAGCTAATTGCTGATTTAATCCAGAACTGGCCATTGCCTTACCATAAAGCTCAACAGCCGACGTTGCTTGAGTTCCCAAGTATGCTACAGTGGGCTTCAAAATGTTTTTACCAACTAAAATTCCTTGGCGTACTGCATTTGTTGCCAATGGAATGTAGTCATCTTGCTGTGTTGGATTATAAAATACAGTCGCAGAATCACCAGCCGCATAAACATCTTTAACTGAAGTTTGCATATACTTATCAACAATAATAGCTCCATTCTTAATCATATCAACTTGCCCAGTAAATAAATCAGTCCGTGGTAAGAATCCAATTCCTAAGACAACAATATCTGCTTCATAAGATCCCTTATCAGTTGTTACCTTAACACCGTCATCAGTAGATTCAAACGCTTGTACCATTTGCCCTAAGCCTAAAGTAACATCGTGTTTTTGATATTCAATCTCAACTTCATCCGTAATATCTTTATCAAAGTTTTTTGCCAGAACCCGATCAAGACCATCGATCAAAGTTGTTTTAATTCCGCTTACTGAAAATTGTTCTGCAATTTCAGCTCCAATATATCCAGCCCCGATTACGATCGCTGATTTAACATCTTTGACGGCCTCATTAATAGCTTTGGCATCATCCCAATTCTTGCATAGATAAATATTTTTTCCATTAATTCCAGGAATTGGTGGCATAACTGGCTTTGAACCAGTTGTCACAACAATTTTATCGAATTTTTCAGTTTTCTCTTGTTGATTCTCCAAGTTTTGATATGTTACAACTTTATTTTCCAAGTCAACATTCGTAACTTCATGCTGCATCTTCATATCAATACCATCATTTTTCATGGCTTCAACTGAATCATAAAACATTTTCTCAGGGTCAGAAACGTGGTTACCTACCCATAGAGCAATTCCACATGAAAGAAAAGAGACAGTATCATTCTTTTCAAAAACTGTAATTTCAGCCGTTGGATCTGTTTCTAGAATTCCACGAGCTGAGAAAATACCTGCATGAGTACATCCGATAATTGCAACTTTCATTAGTCCATCCTCCGATAATAAAAAAACGCTTTCATTTGTATAAGTCAATTATACAACGTTAGCGTCTTTTTTCACATACTATCTTTTAAAGAATATATATTTATAATTATTTCGACTTACGATCATTGTTTTTAATAGGTAATGTAATTCTAAAAATCGACCCATGACCTTCAGCAGATTCCAAGATGATGGTCCCACCATAGCCCTCAATCAATTTTTGAGCAATACTTAAGCCCAAACCATTTCCACCTTGCTTACGTGATCGAGCTTTATCAACACGATAAAAGCGATCAAAAACATGATGGGCTTCCTCAGGACTAATCCCTTCACCAAAATCTTGTACCGCAATCTGAACTTGTCCTCCATTACGTGACACAGAATAGTGAATTTCTTTGCGATCGCGTGAGTATTTCACAGCATTATCAGATAAAATAATCATAATTTGCTCCAAATGATCTCGTGACATATTTACAAAAGTTGGATGTTTTAAATCATCATCCAGAATAAAAGTAAAATCATCATGGATCATTTTGAAATTATTATATACTAAGGTTACCACTTCACGAATATCAGTATTTCCATCTTTAAAAGCTAATTCCACTTGGTCTGCACGTGTCAAATCCAACATTTCTTGGACCAATCCTTGCATCCGGCTAATTTCCTTTAAAGATGCTTCAATTGATTCATTTAAAATCTTAGGATCATCCTTACCCCAACGGTTTAAGAGTTCCATATGGCCCTTAACAATTGCTACTGGCGTACGAAGTTCGTGCGAAACATCTTCCACAAACTGATGTTGAGCCATCATAGTATGTTGCATTTGATCTAAACTACGATTCACAATTTTACCTAAATCAGTTATTTCATCATTTCTAGTTCCATCTGAGTCAACTCGAGCCTGCGATTGAGAATCAATTCTAGCTGAATCTACCACTTTTTTAATATCATCCATCGGTCTCAACAGATAATCAGCTAACCAGTAACCCCAAATTGCAGTAAAGAAAACTCCCAAAAGTGTTGCTATAATCGTAATCATATAAATTCGATTAAATAAACGGTTAAATTGTTCTAAATTATTATCTAATCGAATGACTCCGATCGTTTTACCATTTTTATTATGAATGGTTTTATAACCAACCAATGTTTGATTACCATTTTGGTCATGTTCTAAATGAATCTTTCTATTTTCTAAATTAATCATTGCCGGTTTATGTTTGGGATAAACTTGATACGATCCATCGTAAATTATGATTTTAAAGTCAGGGCGCATAGTTTCTACCAATCCGACCTCTTGTTTTTGTGACAAGGCGTTATCTCCAATAATCGCTGATTCAATTTCTTGCGATTTAACCTTGTCAATTGGGACCTTTTCTAATCGTTGGGCTACCCAATTAAGAGATTCCCGCGATGAAATTTTTTCATCCACCAACATACGATTAGCAAATGCCATAATTAAAATGTAACTAAAAATTATAAATATTAAAAAAAATCCCAATGCTGAGCCCATGGCCCACTTCCATTTAAGTGACAAACCTGGCTTTTGCTTGGGATTATTTTTAACAATGGCTGTTTTATCCATTGTATCTCTCCAAATTCTATTGACGCATCACATAACCGGTTCCACGAACAGTTTGAATATATGAAGTTTTAGAGTCACTATAATCAATTTTATTACGTAGGTAACGGATATAAACATCTACAACATTGGTTTCAACGTTATCATCATATCCCCAAACCTTGGCCAAAAGTACTTCTCTTGATTGAACAACATTAATATTCTCCATCAAAATAACAAGTAATTCATATTCGCGTTTCGTTAAATTGATAATTTCATCACCACGTCGCGCAATTCGATTTTCTTTTTCAACCACCAAATCACGATACTTTACAATACTTTGATGACTAGCATGCTCTTCAGTTTCAATATTAATTCGACGCAATAAAGCCCGGATACGTGCCAACAATTCTTCAATTGCAAACGGCTTTACAACATAATCGTCAGCCCCATAGTCTAACCCTGAAACGCGATCAATAACTGAATCACGAGCCGTCATCATAATAATAGGTGTGTTTTTGACTTCTCGAAGTCTACGTGCAACTTCTAACCCACTTAATTCTGGTAACATTAGATCTAATAGAATCAAATCGAAATTTTCTTCTAACGATATTTCTAACCCAGTTCGACCATTATCGGCAACTGTCGTTTCATAGCCTTCATGTTGTAATTCTAACTCAACAAATCGTGCTAAATTTTCCTCATCTTCAATTATCAAAATTTTATTCATCTTAGCACCCTATTCTTTCAAAACATTATTTTTAACAAACTTATTAAGTTTAACATAAATATCTAATTTTCATCAAGTAAATACTAATTTAATAGAGTTTTTTCATATTTAACGCAGCGAGGTATTATATTGCATACAATTTAAAAATATTTTTAACTTTAATTCTCAGAATTCATTACTTTTAGTTGATGAATCTTAATCAAACCCAAGGTTATTGGTAACACCATAATAACACCAAAAAAGGCATACAGCATTGATAAAATAGCTGAAACTAATAATTTAGAATTAACGATATCTCCAATACCATAATTAAGTTTAGCAAACATAATTCCCAAGCTCAAAAAATCAGCCATAAAACCAAATAAAACAGTATTTAAAGCCGTTCCTATAATTTGATAACCTAGTTGGTAACCTGATCGTATTAATTTATTTACTTCCATATCTGGGTGGTGTTCCATAATCTCAGATAATCCTGATGTAATTGCTACAGACGCTTCAGCGATTGCTCCAAGTGTTGCTAACAGTGCGGCTGCAATTCCCAACTGCCCAAAATTTAAACCAATTTGCAAAGATAAGCCTTCCAACTCTTCTGAATTTTCAACGGTAAATCCTTGTACAAAGTTTAAATGTTCAACAGGAATAATCACCAAAATTAAAATCAACATAACGATTAAACTACTTTTCAATGATACCATCGTAGTTTCTTCATCAGCTCCAGCACTATATATCGTAATCAATAAGACCAAACTACTCCCAATTAATAACACCATAAACATACTAAATCCCCAACTAATTAAGAGAAGCATGCCCATTAATAAAATTAAATTAATCCATAGACTAACAAAAGCACCCATTCCTTTTTACCACCAATAACTACCATTAATACTAGTAAAATGAGTGCTAAAACGAATGTAACTGACATTAATTAAGCCTCCTTTTGTGCATTTCATACTTAGAATCAATGATAACCCACAAAATTCCAGCTGGAACTGTTAACACAATTCCGATCGCACTAATCAGAGTTTGAACCATCCCCAATGCCATGTTCATATCATAAGTATACCCAATGTTATTCCCATTTCTTAAAAACAAAATAGCCATCGGGATCTGTCCAGCAATAAAAATCAAGAATAACACGTTGGTTAATGCTCCGAATATTTCTTGTCCTACATGTCGTCCTGCAATTATTAATTCTTTCGTTGTTACATCATGATTTTCTTTTCTTAATGCAAATAAAGTAGCAATCATGTCCGTTGATTCATCCATGACTGCCCCCAAAACTCCTACTAACGTCATTGAAAAAAACATTGGAACGGGTAATTGTGTAATGAACCCTAACAATTCAAAGTTAACACCTTGATTATGATTCAACTTAAAAACTAAAGCAGCTAAAAGCATTGTAATAAGTGTAGTTGTAACCACTGTTGCAAAAATCACCCATGTTTGCCTTTTTTTAAATCCCATCACCAATCCAAGAGTCAATGCAGACACAATTAAACTAAAGATCACAAATAATGGTAATAAATAATGGGTCCCAGTTTTTAAATTTAAATCAATAGTAATAATAAATAAAATTGTATTTAAAACCAAAGAAATGGCTGTTAGACGTCCAGACTTCCCCATCAAATTAATTAACAAACCAATTAGTGCAATTAATAACGGAATCCAGGTGGCATCTCTTTTAACATTATCAAAGTTCCAAGCATCCCCTTGTTGACGTAAAAAAATCTGCATTTTTGGCTTTAATTTTTGATCCATTCCTTGACTACTATCATAATTATTTTCAATCCAAATTTTTTCACCTTGACGATCAGTGTTTAAAAATTTAGCTTTAACTTTTTGTCGATAATTAGTCACACGATTCAGATATGCATCAGTCGAATTATTTTCATCAATTACTTTAACTTTTTCTATCAATACAACAGGTTTACTATATAACGATGCATCATGCCGTAATCCAAAATATGTAAATAATATAACTGTTAATAGACATAACCAAAACAAAAAATGTCTCTTGCCTTTATTTAATATCATGGATTTAGCCTTCTATTTTGGCCGTTAACTGGGATCTCCTTTGCTAAATATTTAATTCTTTGCATAATTCGAGCAGCTTTAACTGGTTCAGCCCCATTCTTGGTCAATGTGAAGTGTTCTTCCTCTAATTGTTTCATAGAGAAGTTAGATGTAAAAAATGTTGCTAGTCCATTTTGCATTCGATAATCAAGAACAACACTCAAAACATCATCTCGAATCCAACCACTTCCATCACTTTCAGCTCCAATGTCATCTAAAACTAGAATATCTACCAATTTCATATCTGACCGTACTGTCTTAGTGTCAATACTGTGATCACTTATTGCATCTTTCATATTGGTAGCCAAAGTTGGATAGTGCAACAATAATACATCAATATCATCAAAAGACAGTTGATTAGCCATTGCTCCCATCAAATAAGTTTTACCTACCCCATATGGTCCTTGTAAATAAGCACCTTGATGAAATTCTTGAGGCCGATCAACATAATCTTCAATAAATTCCGAAACTGCTAAGACAGCGGCAGTCATTCCCGAATCCATTGACTTAAAATCATTCATTGTGGCCGATTTTAATTGTTTAGGCATACCAATTGCCATAATTTTACTAGCTGCTCGTAACTTTTCATGTTGTTTTTGCATTTTTTGACTTGCTCGATATTGAATCACCACACGTTTATCAACAAATAACAACTCTGGATCATAACCAGGATGAACATCTGGTAAGCCATCTTGTTGTTTTTTATTTTGCAAATAATATTCATAGATGGTTGCTAAATCGCGATTGAAAATTGCTTCGCTTAAATCCGGCTGATGCTCTTGAATAAAATTTTTAATTTCTGCATCTTCCAACATAATTTGCCTTATTTTTTCATATTCATTTCTCATTTGAGGCCGCTTTTTTAAAATATCTTGGAATGATTTTCCAATATTTTGAGTTCCTCGATTATTTTGAAAATTAAATGGTTCTACATTTGGCATTATCACTCCTTTTTGATGGCACGCTTAGCTTCCATCTGGGCTAACATTTTATCTAGTTTAGCCTGATCGGCTGAGCTAACCTCCTGAATTGGTTGATTGTCCCAATCGGGTTTTGTTTCATGTTTCTGCTGTCCAGCTCGACTTGATGTACGATTCTGCTGACCTTGTTTAATTTTTTTCTCTCGTTGCTGAATATACTTAATGGCCTCACTGGGCGTTTTAATGTTAGCCTGAGCCCAATCTGAATAAGTTGCCTCTAAGATTGCTTTCGGCAAAGTTTTGCGATCTTGTAAAACACTCAGTGTATATAATTCTATATTTATAACCGGGTTAGGTAACCGTCCATATTTTATTAATTGCTCAATTGCATATTGTTCGCTTGCCGTTACGACACCCCCACGTTGTTCGCGAATATTTTTTAAAAATTCTAATGGGCTCAACTGGTTAGCTTGATCAATTAGGATATTTCCTGTCTTGGGTTGTACATCAGTTACAGGTTGGATCGTAACTTCTTGTCGCTGCTGAAATTCTTGACGTAACTCATTTTCGATTCCTTTAATGTCAATTTGATGATCGTCAAGCATATGCCCTTGTATAAGTCGAATTAATTTTAAATCATCAATTGCATATAATTTTTTGAAAAGCATTAAATTATCTTTATTTTTCAATAAAGTCATCCGAGAAACTCCATACACCTTTAACATTTCAAACATTAAATCAAAATCAATAGTTGGCTGATCCTTTTGACGAGCTTCATCCCATGCTGTTGACCTTTTATTAATCGGCTTCAACGGTTCAATCTGATCAAAATTATCCTCTCGAATAATATCAAATAATCCCTTTGACACATTATTTCCCTCAATTTCTGCTGAATCAGGTAATAAACTTGTTTTTAATATCTCAAATTGATCATCACCTAAATAAGATGAAAGAAGTTTCACTAGCAATTTATCACTAAGAAAATTTTCAGCATCAATCGGTTGATTTATTTCATAAACCCATTGTGATTCTAATGTTAATACTTGTTCGAAAGTCCGAATCAGCCCATAGCCTTCTAGCTTTTCACGTGCTTGAATCAAACGTGGACCAGATAGGTTCAATTGATTCAATAATTCAACGTGCGTGATGGTTACATCTTTATTTGATCTTTGAGGTTGATGCATCAAGGCCATATAAACTGTAAAGGCTTCAATCCCAATTAATGGTAAGTATAAATTACTTAAACTGGTTAAATTTTTAAGGGTTAAATTTTCAATACCCACGACTTTAAATTTTTGATGAATATTAAAAGACATTAGTCCCCCACTTTCATAATTTTTAATTCTTCAATTCACTGATAATATGATCAACTTTAGCATGCATTCGATCTAACCGATCATTTTCAACAACATAATCAGCCATCTGCACTTTTTGGTCTAATGGCATTTGTGCCTTAATACGCTGACGAGCTTCTAGTAAAGTTAGATGATTTCGCTTCATCAACCGTATTTGTTGCTCTTCAGGTTCAACCGTAACCACAATAGTTTTATCTACTCCTGCTGCATTGTTAGTTTCAAACAATAAAGGAATTTCCAAAAACACAAGTTCATGCCCATCATTAAATAGTTTTTGTGCCTGTTGAATCAAAATTTGATTGATTTTTGGATGCATAATTGCATTCAATTGATCTATTTTTTGTGTATCACCAAAAACAACACTCCCCAACAATTGTCGATTGAGTGACCCGTCTTGGTTTATGATTTGAGGACCAAATTGCAACTCCAGCGCATGTAACGTAGATGAACCAGGTTCAACAATTTCACGACTAATAACATCTGCATCTAAGACTGGATACCCTTTTTCACGAATATAATTTGCAACACTCGATTTACCGGTTGCAATCCCTCCAGTAATTCCAATTTCAAGCATGTTTAAATCCTCTTTAATCGTGCAACACTTGGCAATGTGGGCAATAAGTAGTTCCACGTTGTGCTACCTTAGTTTTAACAAGAATCGTTCCACATCGATAACAAGGTTCTCCTACTCGACCATAAACCTTCAATTGATTTTGAAAGGTCCCGGCCTCACCAAAAGCAGTGGTAAATGAATGAACTGTTGTTCCATGATTTTTAGTGGCCAAAGCTAATTCATCAATAATAGCTTTGCGTAAATGGGTCAGATGTTCTAAATCAATAGTATTTGCTGGTTGTAATGGGTGAATTTTTGCCATCCATAATGTTTCATCAACATAAATATTACCTAACCCAGCGATATGACTTTGATCCAATAGAAATGGTTTAATAGCACCTTTCCTTTGAAACTCTTTTTGCATGTACTCTAAAGTCAAATCATCTTCAGTTGGCTCAGGTCCAATTTTAGCCAACCCGGCCACCTGCATTGTATTAGGTGTATCGACTAAATTCATCCGTCCAAATTTACGAGTATCCCGATAAAAAAGATCGATCTCATCATCCAGATGGAAGGTGATCAAATCATGCTTTCCTGGCTCTGTCCCAGCGGGAACTGTATAATACGCCCCTTCCATGCGTAAATGCGACACTAACGTTTTATTTCCACTCAATCTGAATAACAAATATTTTCCAC
>AEKF01000048.1_pt1 | contig 24683 bp, 25 predicted proteins | sample 342668 | NCBI WGS metagenome assembly AEKF01 (sample SAMN02954267, study PRJNA50815) | food metagenome | biome: terrestrial; feature: fermented food; material: kimchi; isolation source: Jonggazip commercial cabbage kimchi | place: South Korea | collected 2009-06 | reverse complement strand
GTACTTCTAACGAGGAGTCGTAACAGCATTGTAGCGACCTCCCCCACCAATTGTCGCCTGCATATCAATGATTTGATTAAAGAACTGTTGTCGATCGCCACTGCGGACAATCTCAGAAAATAACTGACCGTCCTTGATGAAGAGAATCCGCCGGCAATAACTTGCCGTAAACGCATCATGCGTTACTAATAGAATCGTCGTCTTCTCCTGATGATTAATTTCCGTTAGATACCGCAAAAGTTCGGTTGCCGATTTTGAATCCAAGCTCCCTGTTGGTTCATCAGCCAACAATAAAGTAGGATTGGTAATCATCGCCCGACCACACGCGACCCGTTGCCGTTGCCCGATTGAGATTTCATCTGGATAGCGGTCTAATAGGCCCCCAATCCCGAGAACTTGTGTCACTTGGGCGAGTCGCTTTTCGATTAAGGCGACGCTCATCTTATCTAACGCTAACGGTAACAAAATATTTTCCCTAACTGTCAGCGAATCCAATAAATTAAAGTCCTGAAAAATAAAGCCTAAATCATGTCGTCTAAAATTGGCTAACTTAGCCTCACGCATTTTCGTCACAACTTGATTTTTGATCATTACTTGCCCATGTGTTGGCCGATCAATCGTCGCAATCATATTTAAAAGCGTCGTTTTACCAGCACCAGAAGGTCCCATGATGCCGACGAACTCCCCTTCTTCAATCTCAAAGGAAATATTATTTAACGCATTCACCAGATTAAACCGATGGCCATAAACTTTAGAAACTTGTTGAACGGCTACCACTGTCATTTTGTCACACTCCCGAATTAACTTGCTTTACATTTTAGCAGAGTTTTACCAAAAAACCCATTTAATCAGACCTTAGTTGGTTGTCTTTTAACTTAAAAATCGGTACTATGAACTTAATTATGTCTGAGGAGCGCTTATTATGTTTGAAATTATGATTGTTGAAGATGATCCTACAATTGCTAACTTGATTGCTGAGAACTTAGAGAAATGGCAGTTAAAAGCCATTATCCACGATGATTTCGATACCATTTTTGACCGTTTTTTAACGGATAAACCCAACTTAGTCCTACTAGATATCAATTTACCCGTCTATGACGGTTTCTATTGGTGTCGTAAAATTCGTGAAGTGTCTAAAGTGCCAATTATCTTCATCTCTAGCCGCAGTACTAATATGGATATGGTGATGTCAATGAACATGGGTGGCGATGATTTTGTTAACAAGCCCTTTTCAATGGAAGTCTTAATCGCTAAAATCAATGCGCTTTTACGCCGGACCTATAACTATGTCGATCAAAATACAGACGTCATCGAACATAACGGCCTTCTAATTAACTTACAAAGTGGTGGGGCTCAAGTTGGTGATACTGTCGTTGACCTCTCTAAAAATGAATATAAGTTACTCCAATTTTTGATGCGCCAACACGGTCAAATTGTCAGTCGTGAAAAACTCCTACGGGCGTTATGGGACGACGAACGTTTTGTCGATGACAATACATTAACCGTCAATATCAATCGGCTGCGTAAAAAAATCGAACAAGCCGGTCTAGAAGACTATATTCAAACTAAAATCGGCCAAGGCTACATCATCCCATAAGGAGTAATTATGACCTTTAAAAAATTTATTCGTGATCATCTATTTCACATCGTATTCTTCTTTGGTGGCATGTTTGTCTTAGACATCGTCTTATGGCTAGATCCCCATATGCGCCTGGCCAAAGAAACCTTGATGTACCTCGATTTCCTATTAACGATTTTCTTTTGCGCCTTCTTGATTGGCCTTTACCTCTACCATCGTAAATGGTTTCGAACAATTCAAATCCGCCTCAACGCTAAAGAAGATGCTCTCAATTGGCCACTAACCGGCGCTACTTCGGCTGAAAAACAGTACTTTCAAAAATACGTTAATTCGCTATTAGACTATCATCAACAAAGCATCGAACGTTTGATGCACGCTCAACAAGATCAAAAAGACTTCATTGACGGCTGGGTTCATGAAAGCAAAGTGCCACTTGCTGCAACGCAATTGTTGGTTGAATCGATTGAAGATCAAATCCCAGAGGAGAAATTTAATCAACTGACCGACGAGCTCGTACAAATCGAACACTACGTCGAACAAGTTCTCTATTATTCTCGTCTTGATAGTTTCTCTAAAGACTACTTGGTCCAAGAATATGCTTTGAAACCCCTCATCAACCAAACGATTCGTCAAAATCGAAACTATTTTATCCAAAACCGGATTCAATTCAAATTAACTGGTGAGGAGCAAACCGTACTGACAGATGCAAAATGGTTAGTCTTCATCCTGAATCAAATCGTCTCCAATGCTTTGAAGTACACGCCTCAAAACGGGCAAATTACAATTGATTTGGCGCATGATGAACAGGGTGTCTGGCTCAGTGTCAGCGATTCTGGTATCGGTATTCCCGCTGAAGATTTACCGCGCGTCTTCGATAAAGGCTTCACTGGGCAAAATGGGCGTCAATCCAATCAGCGCTCAACTGGCCTAGGCCTCTATCTCGCTAAATCGCTAAGTAACAAGCTTGGCCACGAACTTTATGCCAGCTCAACGCCCGGAAATGGTGCGACTTTCAAATTACTCTTTCCCTTTTTAAGTTACTATAATGATCCAGACGGTGAACGTTTGATGGGCAAAGAAAATCATTTTAGATAAATATAACCGGCTAGTTCCCCTTTTTGAAGGTGGTACTAGCCGATTTTTTTATTCACTGACTCATGCAACTGTTATAATAAGCACATTAACCAGCGAAAGGAACCAACACATGCGCAAAACAATCACCTTAACCCTCGCTTCACTACTCTTGCTTACCGGCTGTGGTGTTCAAGCTAAAAAAACGACCCAATCAACCAAAAGTACGAAAGAAGCAACCATCACTAACGTCAAACCAACCACAGAAAAAATCATCCAAGGTGCCACTCAAACTTGGACCTTCGGCAAAAGGGTTGGTTCACAACAAACAACCAAAGGTGTGTCTGAGCAATTAACCATCTCACCGACCACCAGAAGCGATGCCCAAATTAACTGGACAACCGGCCAAGGTCAAATTTCTGGTAATACAGTGGTCTACAATCAAGTATCGTTTAAAAACTGGTCTCGGAAAACACGACAAAGCGTTACTAAAGAAGGTCAAGATGATCTTCACTTTATGTCGGTCACTCAAATTAACCAGACACTCAAAAAATTAGGTGCCAATTTCAAAATCGGTAGTTTAAATGATCTGATTTATCTAGAAACAAAGACTAAAACGATGGTTCTTTCTGAAGCGGTCATTGCCAAAGACGACCACCTATACACTATTAATATCGAATACATTACGACTGATCACACCCAAACCCTAGAACGTGGTGAAGTCTTCAATAGTACCGCAACCCAACAAAAAACAACGCAAGTCCCCTTAACGCAGTTAAATGGTACTTGGACTGCAGCCGGCACAACGGCCAGTGCTAACGATAGCGGCAAAGTACTCGTCAAAGACGGCTACCTCTATCAACAAAGCTATGACAGTTATGAACGCTCCGCAATTCAATCGCTGGCTTCCGAATCGGCCGCCACCCTTAGAAAAAGCGCGATGTTCACCGATCAGCAAAGTTCTGCAGCCAAAGCTGGCTACCAACTCACTGGTAAATCAGTTGCCAGTGGCGATAGTATTGGGTACCTCTACCTCTTTGTTAACAATCAAAAATTAGTTCGTATTGGCGAAGGTCTTGCGACCGACTACCAAAAAACAAGCGACCAAGTCTCTGAAAAAGAGTTACCGCAACAAAGTATCACGATTTTCAAGCAAATGGATGCTAAATATCCTGGCGAGGTTGCTTCAACAATCACCACTAAAGCGGATGCTCCAATCATCGGTATGAGCGCTAGTATCAACTATTTGACGGATGTTACTGCCGGTCAAATTACGGAAAATAAATCAGTTACAAACTAAAAAAAGGAAGACGCTAAGCGTCTTCCTTTTTTATTAGGCAGCTTCTTGTTGTTCACGGGCTGCTTCTTCTTTTAATGCCATTGATGTGGCAATCTTGATAAATGGCAAGTAGATAATCGTTGAAACGAGTAAGTTAACTGCGGCTAAAACCCCGCCTTGCCAACTAACAGTTGCCATAATCCCACCGATAATTGGTGGTGTTACCCAAGGTGGCATGATGGTTGCTGCTGGCACTAACCCTGTGCTCGTTGCAAAGTAAGCAATTGTCACTAAGACCATTGGTGTCACAATATATGGAATGAATAGAATTGGATTTAATACAATTGGTAAGCCGAAAGTTAATGGTTCGTTGATATTGAAAACGCCAGGTGCGGCACTTAAGTTACCAACAATCATGTATTGTTTGTTCTTACGGCCAACTAACCAGATAGCGAAAATTAAACCTAATGTTGCACCTGTACCACCCAAGTTAACAAATGAATCAAAGAATGGTTTGTTAACGATGTAAGGGGCCACTTTACCAGCTTTAATCGCTGTGATGTTAGCTGTAATAGCAGGTGCATTGATGTTTGCATGAATGGTTCGATCATGTTGGCACCATGTAACCCGAAGAACCATAAGAATGGTGTAATGAATGCTAATAATAAAGCTGAAGGATAGCTGTTTGCAAGCCCTTGGAATGGTTCTTGAACGGCTTTGTAGAATGATGTCACGATATTTTCAATACCAAAACCTAATAAAATTGTTGCGAATAATGCAAAAATAGAAATGGTAATCATTGATGGTAATAAAGCAGCAAATGATTTAGCAACTGCAGGTGGTACCCCATCAGGCATCTTGATAACCAAGTGTTTGTTACCTAATAAGCGTCTGAGGATTTCAGTTGAAATCATTGCGACAATTAAGGCCACGAATAAGCCCATTGAATCCATGCCAGCCAAGCCACCAACAGCAAAGAAAGAACCTAATGCTGTGACGCCTGATGCTAGCGGATTAACATCGTAAGACTTACCTAAGTTATAGGCAACTAGGAAAACGATGAAGACAGACAAAATAGCAAATGTCCCGCTCCAAGCGTTCCCCCCAAATTTAGTCCAAATGTAAGCTTTGTCCGCGCCGGTACCAACTGTCTTTGAGAAAACACTATTCATAAAATTGGTATATGCCGGAATTGGTAAGTTATTGAGTAAGGTCGCAAAAGCACCTAAAATCATCAACGGCATTGTTGTCACAAAGGCATCCCGAATGGCAATTAGATGTCTTTGGTTCCCAACTTTAGCAGCAACTGGTAAGAATCGTTTCTCCATGAAACTGATAAATGAATCCATAAATCTCACTCCCTGTCCTGTTATTTAAAAGCCTATATAATTGCTATTACAAGTATTATCATAACGGCTTATGTAAGCGTTGTCAAATGATAGCCATACTAAAAAGCTTAAATTAGGAAGGTTTTCACTAATAACCAAAAGAAGCACCAACTCACTTAAATCCTGAGTGATGCTTCTTTTTTAATTTATACGGTATATACCATTCTCTTAAAATAAAATGTTATTTTTTTATTAGTGATGCATCGTTAATGGACTAATTTATCCCAAATAACGGGCTTACCAGCAACCAATGATTTCGGTACATCGATAATACGTTGGTTACTGCTGCCTCTAAATTGTAAGGTTAAATCCATCTTATCTTGCATAAAGCGACCGTCCACTAGAATATCGATTTGCGATAACAATTCCAGTTTATCGGGTGACTCGAGCATTAATTCTTCCCAAGTATAACCCGTCCACGACCAAACGTCCTTAGTCTGTCCGTAGGTTTCATGGATGCGATCAACCAATGACAGGCACGTTTTTGTATTTAAGAAAGGTTCGCCCCCCAGTAACGTCAACCCTTGAACATACGGTTGGCCAAGATCATCAATGATTTGGTCCTCCAGTTCTTTGGTGTAGGGCCGGCCATATTTAAAATTCTGGGCAATTCGGTTGTAACAACCTGGGCAGGCAAATAAACAGCCACTAACATACAAACTACAACGGACACCTTCACCATCAACAAAATTAAATGGTTTGTAATCCGCAATATAATCCTGACTAAGTTCTTCAGACAACCATTCTTGTGGTGCTGGGTTCTTAGGCCCGCGTTTCGTATTTCCCATTGAACAAACTCCTCAACTCAAAATCGTTTATTGTCTTGCAACGTTATTATTATCATTACCAATCGTGATGTGCATATGTTTGACACGACTTGAAATTTCCTTATGACGGCCGTGAACCATTGGCCGTTGTTGTGGGTTACCTAAATAACCACAAGTCCGTTTAACAACGTCACACGTTGCTGGATCTGTGTTCCCACATTGTGGGCATTGGAAGCCCCGTTCAGTTGGTTTAAAGTCACCCTTAAAGCCACACTTGAAACATTGATCAATTGGCGTATTGGTGCCTAAATAGCCAACACGGTCATAAGCGTAATCCCAAACAGCTTCTAGTGCCTTAGGATTTTGACGTAGATTTGGATATTCACAATAGTGAATAAAGCCACCGGCACAATATTTAGGATAATCTTTTTCGAAGTCTAACTTTTCAAATGGGGTTGGCGCCTTGCGAACATCATAATGGAAACTATTTGTGTAGTATTCCTTGTCCGTAATGTTTTCGACAATCCCAAATTTTTGCGTGTCTTTTTGGCAGAAAGTATTCGTTAAACTTTCAGCAGGTGTGCTATAAACTGAGAAATGATAACCATATTCTTTTTCCCAATCAACACAGTGGTTATAGAGGTCCTTAACCACGTCTAACGTGAATTGCTTAGCAGTTGCATCCTTTTCCCAATCTGAGCCAAAGAAGGCTGCACCGACTTCATAGAGGCCAATATAACCCAATGAAACTGTTGCGCGTGAATTCTTGAAAACTTCATCAACACTGTCCGTTTTCTTCAAGCGTTTGCCAAAAGCACCGTAACGATAAAGAATTGGGGCGTTTTCAGGTTTAGCTTCCTTAGCACGTTCCACTTTGAAGACGAGGGCTTCCTTGCAGACCTTCAAGCGTTGTTCTAAAATTTCCCAGAACTTAGCTTGGTCACCAGCAGCTTCAAGCGCAATCCGTGGCAAGTTAACTGTTACAACACCCAAGTTCATACGGCCACTGTTGACCTCTTGTCCTTGTTCGTTTTTCCAGCCTTGTAAGAAACTCCGACAACCCATTGGTGCCTTAAATGAACCTGTTAATTCAACTAACTTGTCATACATTAAAACGTCAGGGTACATCCGCTTAGTTGCACATTCAACAGCTAGTTGTTTAATATCATAGTTTGGATCAGTTGGGGCTAAGTTTAAACCGCGTTTAACAGCAAAAACGAGTTTAGGGAAAATAGCCGTTCTCTTTTCCTTACCTAAACCTTCAATTCTAATTTCTAAGATTGCTTTTTGAATGGCACGTTCCATCCAACTTGTCCCTAAACCAAAGCCAAGTGTCGTGAATGGTGTTTGGCCTTGTGATGAATATAAAGTATTGATTTCATATTCCAATGCTTGCATCGCATCATAAATATCTTTTTCAGTCTTAGTTTGTGCGTAAGCTGTTTGTTTGGCTTCGCCATCAATCCAGTTTTTAGCATCAGTTAAATGCTTATCATAGTTCTTCTGTGCAAAAGGTGCCAATAATTCATCAACTCGATCAGCTGAACAGCCACCATATTGGCTAGAAGCAACGTTGGCAATGATTTGTGACATTTGTGCCGTAGCTGTTTGAATTGAATGTGGTGCTTCAACTTCGGCGTTCCCAATCTTAAAGCCATGATTCAACATTTCTTTAAAATCGATTAAACAACAGTTCGTCATTGGACTGTATGGTTGGTAATCCAAATCGTGCCAGTGAATTTCACCTTTTAGATGCGCATTGGCAACCTTAGGTGGCAACATCTTAAGGCCCATTGCCTTAGCGACGGTGCCGGCCGTTAAGTCCCGTTGTGTGTTAAACACTTGGCTATCCTTATTGGCATTTTCATTGACTACGGTTTGATCCTTAGCCAATAATTTTTGAATCGTAAAGTTAATATCAGTTGCTTTATTGCGGGCAAAATCCCGTTGTGTCCGATAATTAATATATTCCTGGGCGATGTCATATTGATGATGTTCTAATAGTTTGTGTTCAACAATATTTTGAATTTCATAGATTTTAACGTCTTTATCAAACCGCGCACCGACTTCGCTCACGACGTCGGTTGCCACTGAATTTAAAATTTGATAATCAAGTGGTTCTAATTCATCCTTAACGTTTTTAGCAGCTTTAATGACTGCTTGTTCAATTTTATCCGCTGAAAAGGGTAAAATACGTCCGTCACGTTTGACGACTTTAATCTCTAAATCCATTTTTGGGTCTTGTTCTTCACGTATTTCCAACATTGCACCAGTCTCCTTAAAAAAATCACTATCCCCATCATAGACGAATTCAAGATGCCAAGCAACTATATATAGTGTATTAGACATTAAAAAAGGCGTATACCAACTGTATGTCGTATACGCCAATTGTGCACAATTTTTTCTTTCCCGCGCCCTTATCAGGATTAGCCTGACGAGGTTCAAAAAAGGATTGACAAGTTTGCTTAATTTTTTAATTTTAATGTCATCGCATTAATTGCCACGACAATTGTTGAAAGCGACATCAAGATGGCACCAATCGCTGGACTTAAAATTAAGCCCCAAGCGGCAAATAAGCCACCCGCCAATGGAATTGCTAAAATGTTGTAACCAGCTCCCCACCAAAGGTTTTGCGTCATCTTCCGACTAGTAGCATGTGCTAAATTCAAGAAATGCATGATATCGTTCGGATTACTCTTAACCAAAATCACATCTGCGGAATCAATTGCGACATCCGTGCCCGCACCAATCGCAATCCCAATATCAGCTCGCGTCAAGCTAGGGGCATCGTTGACACCATCGCCAACCATCAAGACCACTTCACCCTTTGCTTGGTAATCTTGTACAAGTGCTTCCTTATCTTCTGGCTTCAAATTGGCTTGAACTGTCATACCACCCAATTGTTGCGCCACCTTTTCGGCAACCTGTTGATTATCCCCAGTCAACATCACCGGTTGGATATGACGCTTTTTCAATGCCTTGATGAACGTCAGTGCTTCTGGTTTCAACTGATCCCCTTGCGCGACCAATCCTAAGACAGTTTGACCTTGAATTAATAACTAATGGAATTACCTTTAGCCGCCAAAGTTTCAAAGGCTGCCGTATCAAATGCGATTTGCTTTTCTTGTAGATAATCGGCCGTAACGATTTGATAAGTTTGCCCTTCAATTGCGCCTGTCAGCCCGATTCCTTGAATCGTTTGTACATTTTCAGCTTGGGACATCGTAATTTTTTCAGCGTCATTATAAGCTAAAATCCCAGTTGCCAATGGATGACTTGAGTGTCGTTCCAAAGCACCCATATAAGCCATCAATTGAGTTTTTGACATCTCGCCAGTTGGTTGAACCGCATTGACCTTAAAAGCCCCTTGCGTCAATGTCCCTGTTTTATCCATTAAAACCATCGTAATTTGATCTGCCACTTCAATGGCTTGGCGATTACGAATTAATAAGCCGTTAGTCGCTGCAATCGCTGTACTCCGAGCAACAACTAGTGGAATCGCTAAACCAAGTGCATGTGGACAAGCGATGATGAAGACCGTCACCATTCGTTCAAACGCAGTATTTAAATCAGCTAAGAAAAACCAACTGATAAAAGCAATAATCCCAGCCACTAACGCTGCGTAGAAAAGGTATTTAGCGACCTTATCGGCCAAACCTTCGACCTTTGACTTTTCTTGTTGTGCTTGTTTGATTAACTTCATCACCTGCGCTAAATAACCACTCTCACCAGTCCCCGTGACTTTAACGGTTAATGTCCCGTCGCCATTGACTGTTCCACCAATTACTTGGTCGCCAGTCTTTTTAGCAACTGCTTTGGCTTCACCAGTCACCAATGATTCGTTGACCTGACTTTGACCATTCACCACAAGACCATCCGCTGGGACTTTTTCACCTGCTGCCACCAACACGGTTTGGCCTTCTTGTAAATCCTTCAAATCAACAGCATGTTGCTGACCATCTTGATCGAGCACTTGTGCTTGGCCGGGTAATAAGGCTGCCATCTTCTCCATCGCACTCCCAGCGCTCATAACGGCGTTCATTTCAATCCAGTGACCTAACAACATGATAACGATTAACGTTGCCAGTTCCCAGAAGAAATCCATCACGTGCGTTTGTGTTGCCAAGAAATGGTTGGCAATAAAAGCATATAAACTATAACCGTACGATACCGTAATCCCCATCGCAATCAACGTCATCATCGCTGGGTTCTTCTCGGCCAATTCGCCCTTTGCACCTTTTAAGAAAGGCGCGCCGCCGTAAAAGAATAGGAAGGTTGCCAATAAGAGGACTAACCAATCCGAACCAGGGAACGTGGTTTGAAACGGTAATTTAATCCCCATAAAAGGCGATAATATAATAATGGGAATTGTTGCGACTAATGAGACCCAGAATTTCTGTTTCAAATTACCCATATGCATCATATGTCCACCATGCATCATCATATCGCCGTGATCATGGTCCATATCATGCATATCGTGCATGTCCATTTCCCCCATCTCATGATTGTGCATCTTCATATCATCGTGTTTCATCGTTATTCCTCCTTTTCACAGTCACATTTATTTGGCAAGCAGTCGCAAGCCACTTTTTCTGGTGCAGTAGCTGCTTTGGCTGTTAGTAGTTCTTGTAATTGTAAAATATCCGTCTGACTCAAAGTCGTTTGATCAATTAGAGCGGCTAACGTCTGCCCTTTTTTCATACCACACAAGTGTTCAAAAAGGCTCTGCGTCGCATTGTCCATCGCTTCAATTTCAGGAACGGTTGCCGTGTAATTAAAACGTCGCCCTTCCTTTTCTGTCTTTAAGAAGCCCTTTTTAACCAAACGGCCAATCAATGTTTTGATAGTTGAATCTTGCCAATCACGCTTTTGTTGAAGTAAATCAATTAAATCACGACTATTGACTTGCCCAAGTGACCAGACAATGCGCATCACTTCCCATTCGGAAGTCGTAATTTCATTTGTATTTTCTGCCATCTCGTTCACATCCTTTCGTTTACATTTGTAATCATGAGTTCAGTTTACAATCCAGAAACACTTCTGTCAATCATTAATACTTTTGGCTATCAAAAAAGGGTGTTAAGACAAAAGTAATTTTGTCTTAACACCCTTTAAAAAGTTTAAGCCTAACGATCTTTCATAAAATCTTCGACTAATTTTTGATTTTCTTCGTTGCTTGTATTGACGTTAACAGCTGTTTCAACTAAATCAGTTAATTCAGTTGTGTCTAAACGTTTCATCAAACTACGAACTCGTAACACAGAAGTTGCGCTCATTGAGAATTCATCTAAGCCCATCCCGACAAGGAGTGGTGCCATGATTGAATCTCCGGCAGCTTCCCCACACATACCAGTCCACTTACCTTCTTTATGAGAAGCGTCAATGACGTTCTTAATAAGACGTAAGATTGCTGGATTATAAGGTTGGTAAAGGTATGAAACACGTTCGTTCATCCGATCAGCAGCCATTGCGTATTGAATCAAGTCGTTCGTCCCGATACTGAAGAAATCAACTTCTTTAGCAAATTGGTTAGCCAATACGGCGCTGGCTGGAATTTCAACCATCATCCCAACTTGTAAATCGTCAGATACAGTTTGACCTGCAGCAATTAATTTTGCTTTTTCATCTTCGAGAATCCCTTTAGCTTGACGGAATTCAGCAACAGTTGCGATCATTGGGAACATGATCCGTAACTTACCATAGTTAGAAGCACGTAATAAGGCGCGCAATTGTGTTCTGAAAATGTCATCACGATCTAAACTAATCCGAATTGCTCGGTAGCCTAAGAACGGATTCATTTCTTCTGGTAATGGTAAGTAAGGTAATTTCTTATCCCCACCGATATCCATTGTCCGCACAACAACTGGTTTGCCGTCCATACCTTCTAGGACTGTTTTATAAGCTTCAAACTGGTCATCTTCACTAGGTAACTCAGCTGAATCCATATATAAGAATTCTGTCCGGTATAAACCGATTGCTTCAGAGCCGTTTTCAAGGACACCAGCTAAATCTTTAGGTGTTCCGATATTAGCAGCAACCGTGAATGTTTTGCCGTCTTTAGTGACGGACTTTTCATTCTTTAGTTTTTCCCATTCTGCCTTTTGATCAGCAAAGGCTTGGGCCTTCACATCATATTCAGCAATATCAGCATCTGTAGGATCTAAAACAACATCACCATTAATACCATCGACAATTAATAAGTCGCCAGCTTTAACATCTTGTGTGACTGTTTCAGTCCCAACAATTGCAGGGATTTCTAAAGAACGTGCCATAATGGCAGAATGTGACGTCCGACCACCAACATCAGTTACAAAAGCCTTAACGAATTTACCGTTTAATTGGGCTGTGTCACTAGGTGTCAAGTCATGAGCAATCACAATTACTTCTTCATCAATTAATGCTGGGTTAGGGAGTGTTACCCCTAATAAATGACTGAGAACTCGCTTCGTAACATCTTTGATGTCAGCAGCACGTTCTTGCATGTATGCGTTATCAGTCATAGCCTCAAAAGTGGCCACGAATAAATCCGCGACCTCTTTCAACGCTTGCTCAGCATTAACCTTGTCATCATTGATTTTACCTTCGATAGCGCCGGTAAATTCTGGGTCTGCTAAAATCATCATGTGAGCGTCAAAAACTTGCGCTTCTTCTTCTCCTAATGATTCAGCAGCAATCTTCCGAATGGTCTCTAGATCACTCGTAGAATCTTGTAAGGCCTTATGCAAACGATTAATCTCTTTTTCTGAATCTGAAATAGTTGATTTCGAAAATGACAAATCGGGTTGCACTAACATGTAGGCTTTCGCAGTAGCGATACCATCACTGGCAGCAATCCCTGTTAGTTTAGTCATTATTCAGATAAACCTTCCTTTTTCATTGTTTCTTCAATTGCGTTGATTGCGTCTGCTTCATCAGCACCTTCAGCAGAAATTGTAACGTCTGCGCCTTGGCCAACACCAAGTGACATAACGCCCATGATTGATTTCAAGTTTACAGATTTACCTTTGTATTCTAAGTTGACATCTGAGTTAAATTTGCTTGCTGTTTGTACCAATAATGTAGCTGGACGTGCGTGGATACCTGTGTCTGCTACTACGTGAAAATCGCGTTTTTCCATGTTAATCGATCCCCTTTTATCTAATTATAGATTTATTTTGGCCGAAATAAGTAGTCACTGATGGTGTCTACCCTTTCGAATATTAAGATTACCATTTTTTGAAAAATACTACAACAGTTTCGCTAACAAAATTAATGATAGTCTACACTATACCGCTTTCAGCGCAGCGATAAATCACTTGTCCATTTCGTTGGGCAGCGCCTACAATTTCTTTTCGGTGATCATAATTGACCCATACTTTCTGAAAGTCTAAAAACTCATCATGTTCAACGACAATGGTTTCTTTTTCGTGATTTAACAAGGCATCCATCTCCGCTAAAAAATCTCTTGCCATCTGAATCACTCCTTTATCACGTCTAGATAATTATTTTTAATGACCCTCTTTTCATTTATCAAGTAGCGTCACTGCCTCCAATTGTACGCAATTTTGACCCACAAATAAAGTTTTATTTTCGAGTTCGATTACTTGCAACTTTTTTTAGAGATGATTATAATTTATTCAAGGTCAAAGATAGTCAAACAAACTTTGACGTTACATTTAATAGGCGAAAGGTTGTGACAGATTAAATGCTTTGTCAAAATTGTCAAAAAAATCCAGCAACAATCCATCTCTACACTAGCGTCAATGGTCAAAACCAAGCCATTAACCTTTGTCAAAACTGTTATCAAGCACTAAAGCAACAAGGAATGAGTGGTCAATATAATGATCCCTTTGGTTTTAGTAATCTTGATGAACTCTTCAATGCAATCAACAATCCAAACGCTGAACGCAATGCTGCTAACCAAGGCCCCCAAACACAAGGTGGCCGTAATGGCGGCGGTAACAACGGTCAAAATGGTGAAAGTCTACTCAGCCAATTTGGTGTGAACCTCACCAACCTTGCTAAGGGTGGTCAAATTGATCCGGTGATTGGTCGCGATAAGGAAATCGCGCGCGTCATCGAAATTCTCAATCGGCGTACCAAGAATAATCCAGTCTTAATTGGTGAAGCCGGCGTTGGTAAAACAGCCGTTGTCGAAGGTTTAGCGCAAAAAATTGCCGATGGCGACGTTCCTGCTAAATTAAAGGATCGCCAAGTGATTCGCTTGGATGTCGTTTCATTAGTACAAGGGACTGGTATTCGCGGTCAATTTGAAGAACGGATGCAACAGTTGATCACTGAGCTCAAACAAAATAAGCAGATTATCCTCTTTATTGATGAAATTCACGAAATCGTTGGCGCCGGCAATGCTGAAGGCGGCATGGATGCTGGTAACGTGTTGAAGCCAGCTCTTGCGCGTGGCGAATTACAACTCGTTGGCGCCACAACTAATAATGAATTCCGTCAGATTGAAAAAGACGCAGCCCTTGCACGTCGTCTTCAACCGGTCGCGGTCAACGAACCATCTGTTGACGAAACCGTTCTAATTCTCAAAGGGCTTCAAGATAAATACGAAAGTTATCACCACGTTCACTATACGGACGAGGCGCTTAAAGCAGCAGCGGCCCTTTCTAGTCGTTATATCCAAGATCGTTATTTGCCTGATAAGGCTATCGACCTTTTGGATGAAGCAGGTTCTAAGAAAAACTTGACGATTACCTTGATGGATCCTAAGGAATTAGAAGCCAAGATTAAATCTGCAGAAGCACAAAAACAAGAAGCCCTCAAACAAGAAGATTACGAAAAAGCAGCTACCTATCGTGATCAAGTCACACAGCTCTCTGAAATGAAAGCTAATAATTCAGTTGAAAAATCCCAAGAACCAACAATCACCGAAAAGGATATGGAAAAAATTGTCGAAGAAAAAACCCATATTCCAGTTGGCGAATTAAAGGCGCAAGAACAAGCTCAACTTAAAAACTTAGCGCAAGATCTTGAAGCACGTGTCATTGGTCAAGATACCGCAGTTGATAAAGTCGCTCGTTCAATTCGTCGTAGTCGAATTGGCTTTAATAAATCCGGCCGACCAATTGGCTCCTTCCTCTTTGTTGGCCCAACCGGGGTTGGTAAAACGGAATTAGCCAAACAAATTGCCAAAGAACTCTTTGGCAGTACCGATGCGATGATTCGCTTTGATATGAGTGAATACATGGAGAAATTCAGTGTGTCAAAATTGATTGGTTCACCTCCTGGCTACGTTGGTTACGAAGAAGCCGGGCAATTAACGGAACAAGTTCGTCGGAACCCTTATAGTTTGATTCTTTTGGATGAAATCGAAAAGGCTCACCCTGACGTTATGCACATGTTCTTACAAATTCTAGATGACGGTCGTCTAACCGATTCACAAGGTCGGACTGTCAGCTTCAAAGACACAATCATTATCATGACGTCTAACGCTGGACAAACTGATGCTGAGGCTAACGTTGGTTTCGGTGCAGCTGTCGCTGGCCAAACCCATTCAATTCTCGATCAGTTAACGAACTACTTTAAACCAGAATTCTTAAATCGTTTCGACGATATTATTGAATTCCAACCATTAAGTAAAGATAATCTATTAAAGATTGTCAGCTTAATGCTTGATCAAACTAACGCGATGATTGCCGATCAAGGCCTCCACATTGCTGTGACGGATGACGCTAAATCTAAATTAGTCGATTTGGGCTACAACCCTGAAATGGGCGCTCGGCCACTACGTCGTGTCATTCAAGAACAAATTGAAGACCGCGTTGCTGATTATTATTTAGATCATCCAGAACATAAGCAATTAAAAGCGCAGTTAAATGATGATCAGATTCAAATTGTGCAAGGATAATATCAAATATTAAGATTTATTATCATATTTTAAGATTAAATCCGTGTTATATAAATCGCTTTCAGTTATACTATTAGTAGGACTTAAATGATTAGGGAGTGATTAGTATGAGACTCATTAATATTACAAATTCTTATCACCGTTTAGTAACACAACAATTAGCAACCACTAAAGCCGACTATGTGAGCGTCTATTCGCTTGGCAAAACAACAGTCCTTTTCACCCGCTCATCTAAAACGCGTGAAATTCTTCTAAAAAATGACAAGCGACATATTCAACAAGCTGAAATTGATTTTGTACTCAAGGAATTAGTAGATATTGATTCAACCGACGATGTTGAAATCCTAAACGATGGCTCATTAGTTGAGATTACCATTCCAACCCCTTCTACTACCGCCTCTTAGACGGTTGAAAGCAGGCCACTACCGATAACTTTGGTAGTGGCTTTTTGTATGCAATCAAAATAATAGCAATTCGATATGGCATATCGTATAATACCCATTAAGCTTATTGAGGGAGGATTTTACGATGCAAACTGTTCAAAAAGGGCAACAAATTATTTGTCGTTTAGAAGTTGGCGATGAACTCATCACCGAATTGAAATATTTAGCCGCTACTTTACCGGACCAATTAGGTGCCATCTCAGGAATTGGTGCCTGCAATGATGTTACTGTCAGTATTTACTCACCAGACAGCGACAGCTACGTTGAAACGCGCAGCCAAGAACAGGTTGAACTCCTATCACTGAGTGGTAACGTTGAAAATGCGGATGGTAAGATTTCAACTCACTTGCACGCCAGTTTTGCCCGCTTAGACACAAGCGTTTTTGGCGGCCATCTTGAACGCGCCGTTATTTCAAGAACTGGCGAACTCGTCATCTCAATCGTCCCCCTTGCTGTTGGGCGTATCTTGCATCAACCAACCCAATTACAAGTACTCGATTTATCATAAAAGATGATTAAAAGGGATTAAGGCAAATAAAATTTTTGCCCTAATCCCTTTTTTTGCTAGCCAAATTAGTCAGCGGATAATGATGCCCTCTAAGGTGCACGCTTTTATTTAAAATTCTAGCCAAATTAGTAACGATTATAAACCACTCTTTTTCTAATTTATGATAGACTAGTATTAAGTAAATAACGTTCCACAAGGAGTCCGTATGAATTTTATTAACCTGATTCAATCGTTATTTAGACGGCGGCCAAAGCGCCCAACCATTCAACCAGAGACGCACTTTAATCAAGCTACTCCTGAACCAGAAAACACAAATCAATTCTTCGAGACAGCTGATGAATTTGAAAAAGAACCCCAAGCGCAGCAAACTGAACATTTTGTCACAACACCTGTCCAACCACGCAAAAGTTCAGTGACGATCCACTACCTCAACCAAAATCGAATTCCACTGCGGCCTTCGATTACACTTTCTGGAGTAGTTGGCGCTACGCTTGATTTACCGTGGTTAAAATTTCCTGGCTACTATTTAGCCGAAATTACAAATTTAAAACAACATTTCCATGAAGACCCCACTAACATTTGGCTTTTTTATAAACCCCAATTAGCGGCACCAGTCATGGTACTTCATCAAGATTTAGAAGGTGGTTTGCTGATCAAACCCCAATTTTTACTTGGCGCTTTGAATGAACACTATCAAGCTAACCCGTTAGAAGGCGGTGTGAACTTCATCTATCGCACTTCTAGTAATCAAACAGGACGTTTTAGTGCTGAAACGCAGCTAGTACGGTTCCAATATGATCCACTTAATCTAAAATACAGCGATGCCCCTGATCAACCGTTTATTGAATTAACCGCATCGGTTGACACTTACAAACGGCCGACAGAAGAAGCACTCACAACGACCCGCTTACCTAAGAATGCAATTTGGAAAATTTATAGTTGTGCAACAGCTACCTCTGGTCAACAATGGTTCAACCTCGGTAGTTTTTGGATTTCACCCAAGCATTATGAACTCCATGCAACTAACCCTAAGGCAACGGTCGATTACCAAGTCCCCAAGTTTACCAATCAATATACGGTTATTGAAACCACACCGCTTAATTTAGATGCGACTTTGAATAACACAACGGCAACGTTATGGGCCGCGCCTTACGAAAAACCGGCTACCTATCGCCTTGCTTTGAAGACTCGCGTGCACGTCAAGCAAGTGATTGCGCTCGACAATCTCAGTCGGTGGTGTGAACTTGAAGGTGGGCAGTGGCTATTAGAATCACTACTAACATTTGACTAAAAAAACATTTTTCAACGCTATATAAAAAGAGGTCTTCTGACAAAATCGATTTTGTCAGAAGACCTCTTTTTGATTGTTTAAAAACGTGCTTAGCCACTAGGAATGCATGCTCTTATAATTTAGCTGTTAATTTAACTTCTGGGTACTTATCTTGGAACCAGCGTTCTGCAAATTTATTTTCAAATAAGAAGAGTGGTTGGTCGTGAATATCTTTCACCAGCAAGTTCCGTGATGATGACATACTTTGATCTAATTTTTCAGGATCAATCCAACGAGCTGTTCGTGAGCCGATTGGTTCCATAATCACTTCAGAATTATATTCATGTTGCATCCGATATTGGAAAACTTCAAATTGTAATTGACCAACAGCACCTAGAATATAGTCGCTTGTTGTGTATGTCTTGTACAATTGGATGGCCCCTTCTTGAACCAATTGTTGAATCCCTTTATGGAATGATTTTTGCTTCATTACGTTTTTAGCAGTGACGCGCATAAATAATTCTGGTGTAAATTGTGGCAGTTTTTCAAACGAGATTGCTTCTTTACCAGTATGAATCGTATCACCGATTTGGAAGTTCCCTGTATCATACAACCCGACAATATCACCGGCAACCGCACTCGTTACTTGTTCACGAGCATCAGCCATAAATTCAGTTGAGTTATTCAACCGCATCTTCTTACCAGTCCGCGTCAACGTCACGTCAATCCCGCGTTGGAATTCACCTGAACAAACCCGTACAAAGGCAATTCGATCACGATGGGCTGGATTCATGTTAGCTTGAATCTTGAAGATGAACCCTGAGAAATCTTCATTCGTTGGTTCAACTTGTGTTTCTTCTTGTGTTTGATGAGCTTCTGGTGCTGGTGCCATATCAACAAAGGCTTCTAAGAAAGTCTTAACGCCAAAGTTTGTTAAGGCTGAACCAAAGAAGATTGGTGTTTGATCACCAGTAGCAATTTTAGCGGGATCGTAAGCATTACCCGCTTCACCGATTAATTCGATGTCATCTAGTGCTTGTGTGTAAACAGAATCTTCCTTCAAAGGATTATCGCCAGCAATCTTGCCTTCTTCATCTAAAGCAAGATAAGGATTGGCTTCATCTTCTGGACGATACATTTCGATTCGTTTGTTAGCAATATCGTATAGGCCACGTAAATCTTTACCCATCCCGATTGGCCAGTTCATAGCACAACCTTCGATATCCAATAATTCTTCTAATTCAGCAATTAAATCGAGTGGTTCGCGACCATCACGATCCAATTTATTCATGAATGTGAAAATTGGAATACCACGCATCTTGCAGACTTTAAATAATTTCTTAGTTTGGGGTTCGATCCCTTTAGCAGAATCAATTACCATGACAGCGGCATCCACCGCCATCAATGTCCGGTAAGTATCTTCTGAGAAATCCTCATGCCCTGGCGTATCTAAGATGTTAATCCGTTTGCCAGCGTAATCGAACTGCATCACAGAACTTGTAACGGAAATCCCACGTTGCTTTTCAATATCCATCCAGTCAGATTTCGCAAACTGGCCACTCTTCTTCCCTTTAACGGTTCCGGCTTGACGAATCACGCCCCCGAATAATAAGAGTTGTTCAGTAATTGTTGTTTTCCCAGCATCCGGATGGGAAATAATTGCAAAAGTCCGCCGGCGTTCAACAGCCGTTTTTAATTCAGTTGGTGTCATTGTTAAATCCTCTCTTTAGTGCCAAAGTCATTAGGCCTCAGACGCATCATCTTTTGCAGCGACCGTCGTTGGTAATGTTAGTTTCAAATCTAATAAACGTGAACCGACTACCGAACCAGTTGTTAAAACAATGCCGTTCGGTAAATCGATTGATTCTGGATGACCACTGACAGGAATTGCACCAATCTCAGTAATCATAAACCCAGCAATCGTATCAACATCAGCGATTTGAATATCCGTCTGAAAGGCATCATTAAATTCATTAATTGGCATCCGGCCCATTACCTTGTAGTGGGTCTCGTCAATCTTCTGATACAACACATCCGCCTTATCGGATTCATCTTCAATCTCGCCAACGATCTCTTCTAATAAATCTTCAATTGTGACTAGCCCAACAACGCCACCATATTCATCTAACAAGATGGCCATCTGGAGTTGAGTGCGTTTCATTTCGAATAATAAGTCATCAATCACAATTGTTTCAGGTACAAACAAGGGTTCTTTCATGACTGTTTCCAATTGTGTTTCTGAGAAGCCCTTCTCACGTGCTTCTCTTAGTAGGTTCTTGATGTGAACAATCCCTACAATTTGATCTTTATCATCCCGATAAACTGGGATTCGTGAAAATGGTTGTGCTAAAATAGCATCAATATTTTGGTCATTGTCCGCACAGATATCCACCATGAAGGCGTCCGTTCTGGGAACCATGACCTCTCTGGCCATCTTCTTATTAAGGGTAATAATCCCTTCTAACATTTCGTACTCGTCAGATTCTAAAACCCCTGCACTTTTCCCTGATTCGATCATATGAACCATCTCTTCACGGGTTAGTTTGGGTTCTGTCTCAGAAAAATCAATTGGCGTTAACTTCATCAAAACCGTCGTTGACGCTGATAGCAACCAAACGAATGGTCGCAATAAAACGCCAATGAAGCGAATCGGTTGAACTGCCGCCTTGGCAATCGCTTCTGAGCGATGCAGGGCAACTTGTTTGGGATATAATTCCCCAAAAACAAGTGAGATATAGGATAAGACAATCGTCACAATTAATACGGCTGCTTCCTTCGTCCAAGCCGCATTTCCTAAAAGGGGTGCTAATCTACCCGCAATGGTTGTGGCAGCACTCGCTGAAGATAAGAAACCAGCAAACGTAATGGCAACTTGGATCGTTGCTAAGAAATTATTGGAGTGGTTTAAAACCTCCACTAATAAGCGCGCCTTCTTATCGCCATTTTCTGCTTGGTTCTCCATCTTCGTGCGACTTAGTGATACTAGCGCAATTTCTGCCGCGGCAAAAAAAGCATTCACTAAGGTTAAAATTAAAATCAACAGTAACTGTCCCCACACCGGACTTCCAGGGTCAGGATTCATCGTCACATCCACTACCTTTCATCTTATAAATTATCGTATTGAGCCGATTAAGACCTACTATGCAGTATAGCATAGTCAAAAATGGAAATTCAACCCAGTAAGAGTCGTTAAAATCGCCTTCAAATCAGTCTTGTGCGATTATAATTTAGTCGCTTTATCGACTTTAGTGCGTAAAGCTTGAATATCGTATAAATAAACAACGACTGTTTTGGTAACGGCATAAAACGGAATTGCTAAAATCATCCCCAAAATACCGTAGATATTGCCGGCAACTAACAAGATAATGATAATCGTTAATGGGTGAATATCTAGGGAACGGCCAATCACATTAGGGTAAATCAAGTTCCCATCAATTTGTTGCACAATAACTACTACGACAATCACCATGATTGTTTTCGGAATTGAAATTGATAAACTAATAATTAAAGCAGGTGCAATCCCAATATAAGGACCAAGATATGGAATAATGTTGGAAACACCGGCGATAAAGCCCAATAAGTAGGCATATGGCATCCCAATAATCAGGTAACCAATAAAGGTGAAAACACCGACGAATAGACATTCTAGCGCCTGTCCGCCGATATAAGCTGAAATGGTTGCACCCATTTACGTAACAAATCAGCGACTTGATCGTTATAACGATCTGGTAACATCTTTTGAATATTTGGAATGAGTCGATGACCGTCTTTTAACATATAAAAGAGCATGATTGGTACGGTAAAGACACCAATTGTCACACTCGTCACGGCCCCAATCATGCTGCCGAAACCACTGGTGAAACTCTTCATGATGTTTTCAGCAATCTTAGAAGGTTTTAAGTCTAATTGGTTAACGTATTTATTAACATCGATATTCTTCAAATGCGGATTTGTTGAGATCTTATCAATCATATCCTGCAAGCGATGCACATAATCTGGTAGATTCGTTACCACTTGTGTTACTTGATGGATTAATTGCGGAATCGCTAAGGCTACAATGAAGATAATCCCACCGAAAAAGACGATGAAAATAATCGCAATTGCCCATTTCCGTGATATTTTTAGCTTCCCCAGTAAATTAATCAATGGATTAAATAGGTAGAACAATAACCCTGCCCCAATGATTGGCCCAAACAAGGTTGAAATAAAGGTCCCTATTGGATCAAATAAGAAACTAATTTTAGTACAAACAAAAATTAAAACGGCCAAGATTAATAATTCAGTTGACCAAAACAACAATTTTGATTGACGCAAACGCTCAAACATAAACATTCCTCCACTTGACTTCATCGAAAATAACGCCTAATTGTGCTATTATAAACACAAAGATTATTTTTATTGTACCAAATTTCATTGTAAAGCTACATAAATTCAAACGATTGGTGGTTTTTTCATGCAAATTAAACAAACACGTGATTTAACAAGTCCTTACTATCAAGATGGTCTCGCTATTCGCCAAGCGGTTTTTGTCGCTGAACAAAAGGTCCCCGCTGAAATGGAAATCGATGAATTTGAAGACCAAGCACTCTACTTCACAGGTTATCTAGATGAACAACCTGTTGCCACATTACGCGTATTGACCGAGGACGACTTTTATCACGTGCAACGGGTCGCTACAATGAAAGCTTACCGGCACCAAGGGCTTGGATTAGAGCTAATGCAAGCAGCTGAAGCATCCGCAAAAAAAGCCGGTCATAAAGGCCTTATTTTAAACGCTCAAGTCACAGCCGTCCCATTTTATGAACGCTTAGGCTACCAAGCAACTGATAAGGAACGTTTCTTAGACGCTGGTATTTTACATCAAGAAATGATTAAGATCATATAAACCGTTGGCATTCTTACAATCTTTAACCTATAATAAATATTAAAGTCTGACCCTGTTTTCAAAGAGAGGTTTATTATGTCTAAACAAAAAATATTTTTCGTTAATCTATTTTTCTTCGTTATCCCTTATTTACTAGTTGTTACAATTGCTGCCATCGCTTATGACAGTTTGGTTGTGCATAGCGCTACTTGGGATCGTACAATTTTTGGCGGTCTCGTCGGCGCAACCTGATCCTCTTTACAAAAGTACCGCTTGAACGGCCACTAACAATTATGACTGAACAAACTAAGAATCCTGTTATGCATGCTATTTTGAACTTCTTCATTATCAGTCGTTCAACTGCTTATAAAATTGGCAACTTCGTTTTAGATTTCGTACTCTTTTGCCTAGCAACGTATCTACTAAGAGACTTTCTTTCCATCCAAATTATCTCTGGTAGCTTACTCGGTTGGTGTGTTATCGCAATTTTTGCTTCAATTAGCATCGCAACAGCCCTCGGTTTCAAGACACTAACAATTCAACAAGACACATCGGTAGAAAACGAATTAGCGTGCTAGTCAAGGCGCTTTGGTTTTGAACATAATTTTCCCAACCATCCTTCTTCAGGATGGTTTTTTTGTGCGCTAATCAGTTAATTTTACAAGCCTTTTGGCAACTTGTTACACTTAATCATAAATAGCTATGAAGGAGATGAGTGCCATCAAAACGATTGCTATTATGGTAGCTGCTGACGAGCAATACGCCGATCAGCTGTTACTGACACTTAAATCGATTCGAGAACATTGTGCTTTAGAAACGGCTGTTGATTTATTTGTCTTGAGTAGCGACCTCTCCCACGCAACTAAGTCCGCCGTCAATCGCTTAATGACGCTACCTCACCATGTCTCATTTATTGCCATTAATCCCCGTCGCATCAAAAATTTCCCAGGAAATAATCATTTTGACCAAACTGCCTATTATCGAATTCTAGCACCACAAATCCTCCTCGCTAGACATATTGAGCGAGTACTCTATCTTGATCTCGACACACTCATCCGAACCGATTTAACGCCTTTATACGACAGTGATTTAGAGGGGAATATTATCGGTGCGGTCATTGACCCTGGTAAAGCACTGACCTTAAAAAGACTTGGTGTTCCTAAATCGCAAGCCAATAATATCTATTTTAATGCCGGCGTTTTGATAATCGATACCATGCTTTGGGAAACACACCATATCAGCCAAAAAATTCTTGCGATGCTAGTGCCTTACCCTGGGCGCCGTGTTAATGATATCCAAGATGCGCTGAATGTCGTTTTGGCGGGACGGACTAAGTTATTGGCTCCCAAGTGGAACGTTCAAAATGCCATTTTATTTAAAACCTATGAGCCAATTAATAATGAGTACAGTCAACTCTTTAAACAGGCAATTACGGCTCCTAAAATCATTCACTTCACCACTGAGAAAAAACCATGGGAAGTCTTTTTAGAGCATCCTTATATGTCCGAATATCAGGTCTATTTATCACAACTACCTGCTGACAAACGTGATCAAATCAATATTGTTTCTGCGGCTAATTCTAATTTTGTGGAACCCCTCGCGATTTTATACGCCTCAATTCTGAATAATAACGATGATAACCGCCATTATGCCTTTTTTGTTTT
>AEKF01000046.1_pt1 | contig 25290 bp, 23 predicted proteins | sample 342668 | NCBI WGS metagenome assembly AEKF01 (sample SAMN02954267, study PRJNA50815) | food metagenome | biome: terrestrial; feature: fermented food; material: kimchi; isolation source: Jonggazip commercial cabbage kimchi | place: South Korea | collected 2009-06 | reverse complement strand
AAATACCTGAACTTCCTACTAAAAATAAACCTTTTTTTATATATAAATAAGAAGAATATTAATTCTCGTCGATCACAAAACATTAAATAATTATATATTTTTATGAAAAAGATGAGCGCAATGCAGCGAGTACGCTATAATGAAAGTCAGGATTTTAATATTTAATTTAGATTTAAGGTAGCAGGTGATTTGACATGACGGATGAACAATTCCAACAATTAAAAAGGTATAAAGAACTTCTAGATGTTGGGGTCCTTGCCCCTAATGAATACAAACGACTCAAGGATCGCTTTTTGCAAGTGGAAATGATTGCCCTCGATGTAGAGCAATCCCAAAAAGCCTCAACCCATTACAGAAACTCGAAATAAATCGCAAGCCCGCCAAAAAAGATCATGGAAATGGTTAAAGCCCATACTTTATGTTCTCCTCCTCCTGATCATATTGTCGGGTGGTTATGCTTATTTACAATGGCATCATCAAAATAGTCAAAAAATTATTCAAAAAAATGAGCAGAATGCAATTGTTCAGTCTGACCTTTCATCAACAAAACAACAGACTAAGCAAAGTTCAAGTTCTTCTGAAAAAAATACGAGAACTAATAGTGAAAGTTCCGAAAAGGCAGCCAATTCTACTAATCTAACATCTACTGTAGATGCTTCAAGTGTCCCAGTTGATGATACTGATACGGCTAGCACTAGCACTAGTACCGCAGTAGATGCTTCAAGCGCCGAAAGTGCCCTAACTCAAAATGATTCCACCGGAGTGGCTTGGACTTACCAAAACGCTACTGCTAACGGTTTTGTCTTCGTAGGACCAACAAATGAAGATGGTTCATACGCTAAAGCTTTAGTAACTGACCGATCTGATGGTCAAAATGTCGAAATTAGAACTGGAACTGTTGATACTGATAGTAGTTGGTCAGTTAATGACGATGTTACCGTTCCCTGGCAATAATTAATTTTATATAAAAAAGAGTTTCTCTCGGGCTAATTACTTAGTTACCCGTTTGAAGCTCTTTTTACTAATAATTATTTTTTATTCCAACAGAAATTCAAATTCATGATCAATTTCACCCGAAATTCGATAATCAGGTAATACTTCGGCACCCCAGCTATCAATACCCCCAACTCCGCGCACAGATCCCAAAATGCTCAAAACCGTTTTACGTGGTAAAGGCAATTCTTCTTGATGCGTTGCATTTTCTAATTCTGCTGCTGTATATGGTAAACAACTAAAGGCAAATGGCTGTTTAGTTTTTCTGACTGTTAACTCAAATGGATGTACTACCGGCTCCACATTATTCTTAGTACTCGTTCGTTCTAATGTAACTGTTTGGGTCTCCATATGTACTCCATTATCTTGAGGAATCAAATACGGTGTTACCGGTATTCCTTGGACATGATAAGTTCCGAATTGACCGCCCTGTTTTCGATCAGGATAAGTTTCCCCTGAAAGTCCAGTATAAATAAAACGATTCGTTAAGGTCGGAATCATGAATCGAACTCCAAAAACTGGTAACTCAGGTAACCCTTTTTGTCCAAAATAATGTGCTTTAACTTTTAGCTGACCGATTGCATTCACTTGATATAAAATTTCTACCTTTGTTTGTGGTTGAACTGGTAATTGATATTCATATAAAATTGCAACTTCCTGCGCGCTCTCATCACCATTATATTTATTATTAACAGGTGGTAAGGGTAACTCAAGAATTTGTTGATCAACCCAGATAGTTTTGACACTTCCAGTTTGAAATAAATCGGCCCCCAACCAAGAAGCTACTTTTTGCGGAAACCCTGCTCCTCGATCATTATCAGTCGTAGCTCGCCAAAAAATCGGCTTAACGGGTTCCAACAGCCATTCTCGACCATCAATTCGAATCGATTCCAACCCTTTTTTATCATAACTAAAAAGATACTCATGATCAGGACCATGGACGCCCAAACCCACATCCCCAAAAATTAAATTGAGTTTATTCTGTGTATTTTCCATATTGATAAGCTACCTCCTGCATGGCTGGTTTAACTAGGCGATTTGCAAATAAGAGACCATCTGCACTAAACCCATAATCAGATGGACGATCATCAAAATCACCACCATAACGTAAGACCTTTTGACCAGATATTTCATCATTGACCCACAGAGCTTGATCAATGTAATCCCAAATAAAGCCACCTGCATAATTATCAAAATCATCAAATAATTGCATATATTCGGCTAATCCGCCCAATGAATTTCCCATATCATGCATGTATTCACAAAGCATGAAGGGCTTTTTCGGATTTTGTTCTAAATATTTTCGCACCTCAGCTGGGCTGGCATACATCCGACTTTCAAAATCAGAAATTTGATCTTCGAACTGACGGTCCCATACAACGCCTTCATAATGAACTAGACGAGTTGAATCGACCTTATGAAAATATTCCTGCATCTCAGATAGATTAATTCCTGCGTATGATTCATTTCCCAAAGACCAAAAAAGAACTGAAGGATGATTTTTGAAAGTTTCATAATTGGTCTTGGCTCGGTCTAATACTGCATCTTTCCAACCAGGTAGACTACCTGGTACATTATATGAAGGTTCAAGTTGACCCATTTTTTGCCATGAACCATGTGATTCCAAATTAGTTTCAGCCATCATATAGATTCCATGCTCATCACAAAGTTGATACCAACTCAACTGGTCCGCGTAATGTGAGGTTCGTACAGCATTGATATGATGTTCTTGAAAAATTTTCAAATCAGTCAACATATCATCTCGTGTAATGACCCGTCCATTTTCAGGATTCCATTCATGCCTGTTTACTCCCAATATTTTTAAACGCTCACCGTTCAATTTCAAAACTTGGTGATCAAGTTCAATTTTACGAAAGCCAAAAGTCGTTGTAGCAACTTCAATTAATTGATGCTCTTGGTTTTTAACTATTAGTTCAATATGATAAAGTTGTGGGTTTTTATGACTCCATAACTGCATATCATAAAATTTAATTTCAGGTAATCTAATTTCGTGATTTAGATTAGGCTGACCTTGGAAGATAATTTCACCTTGCGGATTAATAATTTTGATTTCTAATTCATATTGACTAAATTCTCCCGTTAATTTAAACTCACCTGTCAATTTACCCATCTGATAATCGGCACTGACTTGTGGCTTTAAAGCAATGTCAGTTACATGAACCCCAGGTTGTAGTAAAAGTGTGACATCTCGAAAGATTCCAAAAAAGCGAAAAAAATCTTGGTCTTCTATAAAACTAGCTGTACTATGCTTAAATACCTGAACGATAAGCTCATTTTCACCATTATTTTTTAAGTATGGCGTTAAATCGAATTCCGATGGCGAAAAACTATCTTCGGCATATCCTACGAATTGGCCATTCAACCAAAGATAAAAAGCCCGTTCAACTCCCGCAAAATTAATATGAACCTTTTGATCCTGCCAATCAGGATCTAATTTAAAAATTTTGCGATAAGTGCCAACCGCATTATCATCAGCACGACTAAAAACCCCTGGAATTTGTTCATCCTGATTCGTAAAAGGTGGTCGACGATAGGTTCGCGCATCCCATGGATATTGGGTGTTTACATATTGAATTGGGGCAAAATTAGCTAATTCAATATGTTTTGGCACCTCAATGGTCGTAACTGCTGTATTTTTTTCAAAATCAGGCACCTCAAGTTCTGAATTGAAAGTTTCCATTTGATCGGTATAATAAAAATCCCAAGTCCCATTCAAACTTTTTTCTAGTGAACTTTGTTTTTGATGGGCCTCAATTAAATTACGATAAACTTGATGATCACTATGGGCAGGAAGTTGATTTACCCTAAAAATTTTTGGATCATCTAACCAAGCTAATTGTGGTAGCATTTGGAGCCTCCTCCTAAATTATCTAAATAAATGCATTTGAATAATGTAAGCGCTTACTATCGCTTGCCATTAGTTTAGCACGCTTTTTTACATTTGTATAATTCAGTCTTTAGTTCATTAAACTATCATATTGTTTGAGTAATTAAAAAACATCCCACAGTAGTTTGCCTACTGCGGGATGTTTCTGAATTATTTTTAATACTTTAAGCCTTAATTAGTTTTCACTAGTCAAAACGTTCTTTGAAAGGACCTTCAAATCTTGGTCAAAATCGTAAACCAATGGTTGTCCATTTGCAATTTCAACACCCAAAATATCATCATCTGAGATATTTTCAATATGCTTAACCAAGGCACGTAATGAATTACCATGCGCAGCAATCACAACGTTCTTACCTGCAGCCAAATCCTTTGAAATGTTTGATTCCCAGAATGGCAAAACGCGTTCCAAAGTTACCTTCAAGTTTTCACCAAATGGTAATTGACCTTCAGGAACATCAGCGTAACGACGGTCAAAGGCAGGATAAGTCTTTCCCAAAACTTCAACGGTCTTAGCTTGTTCAGTCAAAAGTGGTGGCAATACATCGTATGAACGACGCCATTGGTGAACTTGTTCATCACCATACTTAGCTGCAGCATCAGCTTTGTTCAAACCTTGAAGAGCACCGTAGTGTCGTTCATTCAAACGCCAAGACTTAGTCTCAGGAATGAACATTTGACCAGCTTCTTCCAATGCATAGTGCAAAGTAGTGATGGCACGTGTCAAAACTGAAGTATATGCTTGATCAAATTCAATGCCTTCTTTGGCCAACATTTCACCAGCTGCTTTAGCTTGTGCAATACCCTTATCTGATAACTTGGTATCAACCCAACCATTGAACAAATTCAATGCATTCCACTCTGATTGACCATGACGAATCAAAACTAACTTAGCCATTATATATTACCCTCTTTCAAAAATTAATATGTGAACATTATAGCAAAATTTCACATCGAATGCGAATTATTACATTTGAAACCCTTTTATTTTTCAGATTGAACTTGACCATCTTTAATTTTGACGCTGGAAGAATGTAACACTCCCTGATGGTTTTGGATATATTGATCAATAATCGTATTAATCGCCACCGGTGCATCCCCAAAGCCAGTTACAATGAGCTCGGCTTTATGCTCAAATTCAGCAGCATCACCAATCGCAAAAACGCGTGGCACCGAAGTTCTCATATTTTGATCAACCGCAATCTTTTGACGAGACATGGCAGGTTTGATTGACCACCCCTCGACAATCTTATTCTCTGACTTAAAACCATAGCTAACAATGATTGCATCAGTAGTTAAATGCTCAATTTCTTCACCACGAGTGGCTTTAAGTTCTAAATTAAAGGTTTGATCTGAATTTTTATTAATAGCTTGCACCACATAAGGTGTTAATTTTTTGACATTGGATTGCTCTAACGTTAATAATGTATGTTCCAAAGCTCGAAAATTATTTCGACGATGGACCAATTGTACGTCTTTAGCAACTGTTACTAATTGATTCGCTAAATCCACTGCTGAATCCCCACCACCCAAAATGGTAACTCGCTTGTCTTTAAATTGTTGAAGATCTGGCACGAAATAATATAATCCATGATTTTCAAAATCTTGTTCCAATTCATTATCTAATCGACGCGGTTCAAAAGCACCTTTTCCAGTCGCAACTAGAATCGCATCTGCTTCAAAATTAATTGCACGATCGGTTTCAACTAAAACGGCTTCATCGGTATTTTTAACATCGATCACTGTGGTGTCTAGATAAATTTCGGGTTGCAGTTGTTGTAGCTGTTCAACCAAGTTTCCGGTTAACTCGACCCCATTGAGTCCAAGCCATCCTGGAACATCTAAAATTTGCTTTTGTGGATACAAGTTTTGTGGTTGACCTCCTGGAATGGATAAACTTTCTATTAAGACAACATTTAATTCTCGTAAACGAGCATAAAAAGCTGCAAATAAACCAACTGGTCCTGCCCCAATGATGACTAAATCAACTTTCTTGGTGGTTACCAATATAGTCACCCCCTTTTATATTTAATCTTAATTTATTACATTTGATATTGGTAGAAAGCCTGGAATTCACTTAAATCCAAGCCCGCAATTTCTTGCTTCAAAACGACTTCACCCATCATTTCTTCACCCATTGTTTCAGGGAAAATAGCTCTAAAATTATCAATTTGAGAATTTAATTGCTCATCATCTCCATCCAAGATAAGCAAGAAGCGTCCTTGTTGTCCACCTGCTCCTTGCATCCAAAGAAGGTACATTTCTGATACTGCTCCATTAGTATCATCAGCTAACCCCATTAAATTAGCTTGTAATTTCGTTGGTATTTCATCAGGGACCCGAATCTCAATCGATTGGTCAGTTTCATTTTCTGTTTCATTCCCTTCAACTTTTTGTGGTTCTCCTTGATAATCATAATTTTGCATTAAATATTCAACATTGTCTCGACCAATTTGCAAAGTCTCTTCAGGAATGAAAGGATTCATGATCAAATTTTGCAAATTTTCGTCTTGCTTGAACATTTCAATAAATTGGACAAAGGGGAATTCCACTACCATAATATTTTGGCCCCAATCTTCAGGGTTACTTTGATAATTTTCATTATCGGTAAAGATTGGTAAGAAGTTACTTTCATCTGGTCCAATTAAAGTCACAAAAGCTAATTGTTGGCCTGCGGAAACATTCAAATTACCTTCTGCATCAGGAACCAAATCTTCTGGAACTTGAACTGGAACTAAGAAATTGGCATTTAACAATGCAAGCTCAAATTTAGTTTGTAATTCTTCATTTTGAACAGCTTTAAAGTTAGCCAAATCTTCCTTTAAAACAGTATTATCTATATTAATAACAGTCATTATTATCTCCTAATTTTCGTTTTAAGTTTGTTTGATGTGGAAAATTTCAAATCATTTTTAACCCTTAAAATCTAGGTAATCTTACCATTTTTTTACCTAGTTGATCAATTAATTAAATCCCTTTGCTTTGTTACACCGCTTCTGATAATCAACAATATCAAATTTTAAATTACCAGAAAAAGCATTAACGTTCGCTTACTTTATTGAAAAGGTAATGAGCTATCGTTTATACTCAAGAGAACTACAACTAAAGGCGGAGTAAATTTTATGAATACCCGAGAACAAATTAAAATCGAGTTTTTGAAGTTAATTGCTTCTAGTTCTTTTGATAAAGTCCGTATCAGTACCATCTGTAAAAATGTAAATATCCAAAGAAAATTATTTTATTATTACTTTGAAGATAAATATGCTTTATTAAACGATATTTATCAAGATGATTTATCCTTGAATTTCAACATTTCAGAGACTAACAAAATCAATTGGAAAAATGGAGCAAAACTTTTATTAGAAACTTATAAAAGTCGAGGCGCTTTTTATAAAAATTCCATTACAGTAGACAATAACCAATGGCATAATATTTTTCTAACCCATATGCGAGCGCTTTTCATTAGACTCTTCAATGAATTATCCGCCAATGATGATAAAAATTTTTATTTTAATGCCACTTTTTTCTCGAATGGCTGGACTGGAATTATTGAAAACTGGATTATCAATGATTTTGATATTGATATTGCGGTTTTAATTGATCAATTTTATGCTTTAATTCACTTCACGAAGTTTAACATTTCCAAATGGGAATAATTATCTACTACCCAAAAAAGCTATTTTGGGTAATTAAATTTCTTCTGGAAAAAGATATAATTTAATCTTGAAAAGAGGTAATTATTTATGCAACGACTTGAAGTGCAACTATCAAATGTAAAATTATCATATTTTGATGAAGGAACCGGTGCAGTAATTTTATTACTACATGGTTTCCCTGACTCTGCTGATGTCTGGCGAAATATTATTCCTGGATTAGTTTCCGCCGGATATCGAGTAATCGCGCCTGACTTAAGAGGATTTGGACAATCAGAATTAAAACCAAATAAAGACGATTACAAGATCAAATTTATCATGCAAGATATTTTAGGAATTAAAGGCCAGTTTGAATTTAACTCAACCTGTCAAACTAGTGGCTCATGATTGGGGTGCTAATATCGGTTGGATGCTGATCAGCTTTTTCCCAGACCAATTTTCCTCATACTTCCCTATTAGTGTTGGTCACCCTTATGCATATGCTTTAGATGGTGGTTTTGAACAGAAGAAAAAAGGTTGGTACACCATGGCGTTCCAATTCGAAGGAATGGCCGAAAAAATGTTCTCTCAAAATGATTGGGCAGCCTTTAGAATCTTTACTGAAAATAATAGCGAGTTAGATACCAACTGGTTACCAGATTTAAAAAGAGCTGGTCGATTCACAGCCGCCCTTAACTTATATCGCGCAAACCTAGTTCCTAGTGACAATGATTCCAAATTAGCGCCTACTCCTGTACCAGTCCATGGTTTATACGGTAAAAATGATCTATATCTTAGTCAATCCCAGATGGAACAGTCCGGAAAGTATACTTCTGGCCCCTTCAACTTTTCACTGATCGATGGTGGACATTGGCTCCAAATAGAAGCACCTGAACTTGTCTTAAACAGCATTTTAAATTTCTATAAAACTCTATAAGCGGTCATCCCATTTAGTTTTTATGAATAAATTTAAAATATTTTGTTTACCGCAATTCATCCAATTAAGCTTCTCAAACATTTTTAATTAATCAACTCAGTATTTTACTGAATATATAACAAAAAAGACCGGAACAAAAATTGTTCCAGTCTTTTTTTAATAATTTCAATTGTTAATTGTATTGATCTGCCCAGGTGTGAATAGCTGACATCATTGGTCGCATTGCTTCACCACGTTCAGTCAATTGGTAGGCCCGTCGAGATGAATCAGAAACTGGTGTTCGCTCAATAATGTTTGCTTCTTCCAATTCCTTAAGACGCTCTACCAAAACCCGATCAGAACAGGTCTCAATTGTAGCAGCTAGATCTTTAAAACGTTTTGGTCCATCGATAAGAAGGGCCTCCACAATCAGACCATTCCATTTTCGTCCTAATATTTCAAAAGTTGCAATAAATTTCGGGCAAAGACTAGCCGCTGTTTTAATTTCAGTGGATGCCATGCTATTTTCCTCCATGCACTTCATCAAATTATAAGTTACGATTCTCGATTAATCCAATGTAGGGTCTTAAGCGCCTTAAAACTATCCAATACTGGATTAAAGAAATCCATTACTGCTGTTTCATCATCGACCAAGTTCAGCAAAAGGCTTTCCCAGTAATGAGGCATGGCCCAAGTTGATCCCCACATATGTTTTAATATAATGTCTTTCTCCATTTCTGATAACGAGGTGATTTTTTCAGCATTACGTAAGCTTACCCGGGGATGAATAAATGCATGTGTCCCCAATTCAAACTTAGTATCCCGCCAATCATAATAAAATAAATCGTGTAAAATTCCGGCTCTGGCAAGTGCTGTAGCATTTAATCCCAGACGAAGTCCTAAACGATAACTCCAATATGAAACCATAATCGAATGCGTCAAACGATCCGAATGATGGTGTTGAGTGTAATTTGCCAACTCTTGTACGGCCGGCTGCTGTAATAAATCATCGACAATGTCGCGATAAGCGCGATCATTTTTCCAGGCATCTTTTTGCACGGTTTGCCTCCTCGTTACCAATGTTGAAAATCAACATTGTCATCTTAAACTATCATCTTCAATTAAAGTCAACTAATAATATAAATTAATGATTAAGGGTAAACATAGCTACTCCTGCAGCTACCCCTACGTTCAAAGATTCAGCATGTCCCTTCAACGGAATATACAAGTTTTGGTTTGTCATCTCAGCTAAATCCGTAGCCATACCTTGACCTTCATTTCCCATCACCAAAGCAAAGTTTTGAGCTGGGATAATTTCAAAGATATTGGTTGCTTCTGGATTTAATTGAGTTCCATAGACTTGGAATTCATTACGTACGAATTCTGGAATCCATTCGTGCAAGTCTCCATTTGCTAATTGCAAATGGAATTGTGAACCTTGCATTGCACGAACTGCCTTAGGAGAATATGGATCTACAGACCCTTGTCCAAAGACTACTCCAGCAAATCCAGCTGCATCAGCAGTACGAACCATTGTTCCAACATTTCCAGGATCTTGAATCGCATCCAAGAATAGCCATGCTCCTTCATGAATATACTTTGGTGCGCGATTGAAGTTTGGTAATGAAACTTCCGCAAAAATACCTTGCGGGGTAACTAAGTCTGATAACTTTTTAGCGATGTCGTCATAAATTACAAAAACGGGAACTCCTAGAGGCAATTCATCTTGATGTAATTCGTATTGATCTTCAGTTGCGATAATAGCCCGAATTTTTCCATCAGAATGAATTGCTTCTTGAACCAGGTGCCAACCATCTAACAAATATGTTTGACTAGCTTGACGCCCTTTTTTCGTTTGTAACTTGGCCCATGCTTTAACACGAGCATTTTGATTTGAATTTATTTTTTCCATAACTACATTATACGCTATTCCATGGATAAACCCTAGTATTACTTACATTACATTAGTTTTACTATCATTATTAGTTATCAAAAAATAACGTTTTCATTGTCATAACTACCCCAAAATGATCATTAAATATTTCGCTATTAATTCTTTCAAAATTTATAAAAAATCCCGACTTAATATTGATATTATGCTAAAATTAACTACTATAAATACAAAAGAAAAGAGATTATCATGCCAGTTTTAGATTTAAATGATAGTACTGCTGTTGAAAAATACCAAAATTTTGTTCAAAATTCTGAATTTGGAAGAATCACGCAAGACGTGCGCTGGTCACATGTTAAAAACAATTGGGAACCTCGCTATGTTTATTTAAAAAATGAAGCTGGTGAAATTACCGCTGCCATGTCAATGCTCTTAAGCACTTTAAAGAATGGTAAAAAATTTGCATATGCCTCAAAAGGACCCGTTGTTGACATCAATAATACAGAAATGCTGATGGCTTTAGTTGATGAAGCTAAAAAGGCTTTGGCTGATGACAATGTCTATCTACTTCGTTTTGATCCAGAAGTCGACTTTTCAGAAGAATTGAATGACACCCTCAAAGCCAATGGCTTTGTAACTCGTAACCGCAACGTTGATGCTTTAGGAATGCACGGGACCATCCAACCTCGTCGTAATATGGTGATTGATCTAACCGAATGGCCCGACGCTAAAGAGACATTTGATCTTTATTCTTCAAAGATGAAGAGTAAGCTTCGCCGTCCAATTCGTGATGGGGTAACTGTTCGCTGGGGAAATACCACCGAAGAACTTGATTCATTCTTCACATCATATTCTGAAATGGCAGAACGTCATGGTATCTCTTATCGCCCAAAGGATTATTTTGAACGCTTATTGGCTTCCTTTGGTGATAGTGATATCATGCGGATCTATTTAGCTGAACGCGAAGGTGAACTATTAGCAACCGGAATTGGTTTCAATTATGGAAATAAAATCTGGTACATGTATGCTGGTTCTGTTGATGGTAATACTTACTTTGCACCTTATGCCGTACAAACAGAAATGATTCAATGGGCTCTAGACAAACACTTAGCTGGTTATGACATGGGTGGTATTGAAGTAGCCGATAATTCCGATGGCTTATATGCCTTCAAACGTAACTTCGTTAAAGCTGATCCACGCGAGTACATTGGCGAGATTGACGTCGTCTTAGATGAAGACACATATCATGAAATGGGCTATTAATTATAAATAGATGAATTAAAAAAGAGACTAGGGTAACATCCTAGCCTCTTTTTTTAATTCATCTATTCAGGGTTCAATAAACCAAGTTTCCATTGCAAATAGGCATTCATGAAACCATCAAGATTCCCATCCATCACCCCTTGTGGGTTTCCACTTTCAAAATTAGTTCGGTGATCTTTAACCATTCGATATGGTTGAAAAACATATGAACGAATTTGTGAACCCCAACCGTTTTCGAGATGATCACCTGAAATTTCGGCCCGTTCAGCCTCTTTTTTATCCATTTCCAATTGATACAACTTAGCTTTTAACATTCCATAAGCGGTATCCTTATTTTGAAATTGTGAACGTTGTTGCTGTGAAGCTACAACAACCCCCGTAGGCAAGTGCGTCAACCGTACCGCTGAAGAAGTCTTATTAATATGCTGTCCTCCTGCTCCAGAGGCGCGATAAACATCCATTTTAACGTCTGCGGGATTAATATCAATTTCAATTGAATCATCTAATTCAGGCATAATATCAACGGACACAAATGAAGTATGCCGACGACCAGCTGAATCAAATGGTGAGATTCGTACAAATCGGTGGACGCCTCGTTCTGAACGCAAATAACCAAAGGCATTATGTCCTGTAATTTTTAATGTTACTGAATCAATTCCGGCCACATCCCCCGGGTGATAATCTAAAATATCTACCTTAAAGTTATGTTTTTCCGCCCAGCGTGTATACATTCGTTGTAAGTTGGCACCCCAGTCTGCTGACTCCGTTCCCCCTGATCCCGGATGAATTTCCAAAATGGCGTTGTTAGCATCATAGGGTTCATTCAATAATTGTTCAAGTCGGTATTGTTCTAACTTTTCTTGTAGATTTTGAAACTCAACATCAAGTTCAGCTTCCATCTCATCATCGGGCATTTCATTCAACAATTCAAGAGCAGTTTCGACCGATTCGATCCCATTTCTTAACTGTAAATAATTATCCCGCCGTTGCTTTACATCATTGTTTTCATCAATTAAGGCTTGTGCCTTTACATTATCATTCCAAAAATCTGCTTGTCCCATTGCATCTTCATTGGCTGCAATTTGATCATTTAGGGCTTCCAGATCCAAATTTTCTCCAAGATTGGTAACTTCTTTTTCTATTTCTTCCAAATCATGGCGAATTTCAACTAATTCCATTTCAAATATTCCTTTCTTATTACGTAGAGACGATATGATAAGAATTGATTCAATATCCCAAACTATCTTTTTATAATTCATCCTACAAAATTACGTTTCAAATAAGATTAATTCAAAATTGAGTTTTGAAATATGACTTTTTCACAGTAATAGAGAGGCCGGTACAATTTTGTCCCAGCCCCTCTAAATTTGATTTAGTCAGTCTCAACAATTACCATTATCAACTAAATAATCCGAGTTTAAACCGTCAAATTTTGACGAATTTCGGCCTTCATAAAGAGTCGTGTCACTTCATATTCAATACTTGAAATCATTTCTTCAAACATGGCGAAACCTTCATTTTGATATTCAATCAAAGGATTCAATTGACCATAACCTCGTAATTGGATTGCATCACGTAATTGATTCATAGCTTCCATATGATCGGTCCATTGTTCATCAAGTACTCGTAAAATAACAACCCGTGTAAATTGCAATAATTGCTCTTCATCACGTAAGGCACCAACTTTATCAGCGTAAACTGTCAAAGCCTGATTATACAAGTATTCTTTGAGCTCATCTTTACTCTTACCTGCTAACTGATCTTCATTAACCATATCTTCAGGCATCAAGACAGAACGCATGAATTGAGCAAGTACGTCGAGATTCCATTCCTTAGATGGGCCCAGTGTATTAGCATCTATCACTCGATCGATCGTCCGTTGAACCATTGGTAACAAAACAGGTTCTAAGGATTTTTCTTCATCAATCACAATGTTACGATCACGGTAGAATACTTCTCGTTGTTGTGACATTACATCATCATATTGCAAAACATTCTTACGAGCATCATAGTTATTACCTTCAACTCGTTTTTGCGCTGATTCCACTGAACTTGTAATAAATCGGTTTCGAATAACTGCTTCGTCATCTTCAATGTTCAATCGATCCATCATAGCTTTAATCTTTTCACCACCAAAGCGCAGCATCAAATCATCTTCCAAAGACAAAAAGAATTGAGAATAACCTTGATCACCTTGACGGCCTGCACGTCCTCGCAACTGATTATCAATTCGACGAGATTCATGTCGTTCAGTTCCGATCACAGCCAAACCACCTAATTCAGCTACCCCAGGTCCTAATTTAATATCAGTTCCACGACCAGCCATGTTAGTAGCGATTGTCACAGCGCCACGTTGACCAGCATTAGCGATAATTTCCGCTTCTTTGACATGGTTTTTAGCATTCAAAACATTATGTGGCACATTTAACCGATTCAATAATTGTGATAGCAGCTCAGAAGTTTCAACTGCTACGGTTCCAATCAAAATCGGCTGACCCTTCGCATGTAACTTCTGAACTAATTCAATTACAGCCTTAAATTTAGCTTGTAAACTAGGATATAGTAAGTCTGGCTCATCTACTCGAGCATTAGGCCGATTGGTTGGAATGCTGACAATTTCCATATTATAAATTTCGCGGAATTCTTCAGCCTCGGTTTTAGCCGTTCCAGTCATCCCAGAAAGCTTCTTATAACGACGGAACAAATTTTGATAAGTAATCGAAGCCATTGCTCGATTGTCCTCTTGAATTTGAACCTGTTCTTTAGCTTCTAAGGCTTGATGTAATCCATCTGAGAAACGACGACCATCTTGAATTCGACCAGAGAAAGCATCAACTAACATGACTTCTCCATTTCGAACCACATAATCCTTATTATTTTCCATCGTGTAATTTGCACGTAGCGCTTGATCAATATGATGCGTCAGCGCAATGTTATCAGATCCATATAAATTAGGTAAATTGAAGTAACTTTCAGCCTTAGTTATTCCTTCATCGTGCAACAATACTGCCTTAGCTTCTAAGTCCACTTCAAAATCAACGTCCCGAATTAACGATTTAACAAAACGATCAGCTCGCACGTACAATTGGGTTGATTCTTGAGCTGGAGCACCTGAGATAATCAAAGGTGTCCGAGCTTCATCGATCAAAATTGAATCAGTTTCATCGACCAAAGCAAAGTTCAAAGGTCGTTGCACACGATCTTCACGCCGCGAAACCATGTTATCTCGCAAATAATCAAAGCCAATTTCTGAATTAGTTGAGTAAGTAATATCAGCTTGATAGGCAGCTCGTTTTTCGTCAGCTGATTGTTCAGATAAATTAATTCCAACCGTTAGTCCCAACCATTGGTAAAGTTCACCCATTTCAAGCCCATCTCGTTGTGAAAGATACTCATTAACCGTCACAACATGAACCCCTTTTTGTGGCAAAGCATTTAAGTAAACAGCCATTGTCGCTGTCAAAGTCTTTCCTTCACCAGTCTTCATCTCGGCAATATTACCTTGATGTAAGGCAATTGAACCCATAATTTGCACAATAAATGGATACAATCCCAAAATTCGTCGTGCTCCTTCGCGAACAACGGCGAAAGCTTCTGGTAAAATTTCATCTAAACTTTTCCCATTAGCTAATAATTCACGAAAGTAAGGTGTTTTTGCTTGTAATTCTGAATCACTCAATGCTTCCATTTCACTTGCATATGAATCAACTTTAGTTGCGATTCGACGCAAATGGCGGAGAGTTCCCCGATCACTTTCTATCATTTGTCGTACTGGATTTGCCATTTTTTAATTCACCTTTTTTAATTATTTATATTTAGAAAACTTCAATTTAAGGATTCCATAAATTACTATAAAGCCAATTTACGTCCCAATTAATCACTAATTATAGAGTCAATTGTAACACACCACTACATACTTTGACACTGTATCTAGAACCATAAAAAAGTGTAAAATTGAATATTTTCATGGTCAAATATTGTTAATATTCAATTATATAAATTAAAATCGTTAAGACTGAAATTTTATGTGATAAAATTAGATAATAGTTTATTACATTTATGACTTGGGAGGGTTTTGGCAATGGTTACTGAACTTAAAGCTGATATTTTACATGAGGTCATCCAGAAGCGACCGACCGCAACCAATAAAACTAATTTTGGAAAATTACTCTTAATTGGTGGCAATCAACAATATGGTGGTGCAATTCTGATGGCTGCCTCAGCCGCAGTCAACTCAGGAGCTGGATTAGTCACCGTTGCAACCCATGCTGATAATATTACTGCACTTCACGTTCGGAATCCGGAGGCTATGGCCTTAGATTGGAGCGATCAGGGAGCCGTTTTAGATCACGTTCGTAAAAGTTCCGTGGTTTTGATCGGACCAGGTTTAGGCAACTCAGATGCTGCTGTAGAGTTACTTCGATCAACAATGCGTGCAATGCGCGAGAATCAAACGTTAATTTTAGACGCAAGTGCTTTAGGCATCATCGCCGATAAACATATTATGATTCCAAATAACGTCTTTACAATTGCCACCCCACATCAAGGGGAATGGGCAAAACTTTCCAGTGTTATGGTTGCATATCAAGATTCCATGGAATTAAATGATTTACAACGTAAAACTTTGAATATTGATGTTTTAGTTTTAAAAAAGTACCACACAGTAATTCTCAGTGAAAATCGCCAAATGCAATTATTGATTGGTGGTCCATACCAAGCTACTGGTGGAATGGGCGATACACTCGCTGGATTAATTGCCGGTTTTGTTGGTCAATTCGCCGAACCACGTCGTGCAACTGAAGCAGCTGTTTATGCTCATAGTGCGATTGCTCAAGAGCTAGCAGAACATAATTGGGTGGTTCGACCAAGCTTCATTTCCGATTTCGTTCCTAATTATATGGCACGAATTAATACCAACCTACCAGACATTATCTAAATTAAGTATATAATAAAAACCTCCTCTAATTCATAGAAAAGGCATGTTTGCTTTAATTTTTTATGAATCGAAAAACAGCTCGATCAAAGTTCAATAATTATGACATTATGCAATTTTCAAGGCATATCGATAAGAAGCTAGGATTTATTTCCTAGCTTTTTTATTGAACTTAATTTCAAAAAAAAGCACGCCGATACATTGATCCGCGTGCAACTTTAGAAAAACATATTTTCATGTTATTCAAGGAAGGACTATTTACCACCCTATATTCAATTGTCATTTTGTAATATCAAAGGTCTAAGCTGCAGTCTTAAACACCTGTCGTTGATATTACATGAACCAAATCATACTTCAACAAGTCCCACACAGACACATCTTAATTAACAATAATTAAGTCATATCAGGAGCAGTTTATTATCGAAACATATACTTACATCCATTTCAGCCTAGACTGAATGATTATGATGTTTGGTAATAAATCTGATTGCTAATGACATTAGGTTGGCCTTCTCATGGCCGAAATGTTTATCATCAAAAGATACGCTATATTCCTAAGTCACTACTGTGATATGCTCCTGTGCAAGAATGGTTCAGTTAAAGTAAATTCAGTTAATTTTTTAGATTCTTCCAAATTACTCACCTGCCTTTCTTTTGGAATATCTATATTATAGCACCACATGTAATCGCTTACAAGCGTTATCTCATTTTTATTTTATCGTTTTATCATTTGCTTGTAATTAAACAAAAAGGCAGCCTACATTAGACTGCCTTTAATTAAATGCGATAATATTACATTAAATTTATTATCCCATTTTTAATTATCATTTTGCTCTAAACGATATTCTTGCAAAATTCCTTCACGTACACCAGAAGCTGAAAATATAACTTCCTTGGTCCCTGTGACATCTACTAATTGCATTAGAGGCAATAACCCACTGACTAATGATATCAGCTCGGTTAGCTTCGGCGCCTAAGATAGCTGAACGTTCTTGATGACTTAAACTACGTAATTCATCAAATAATGCTTGAACATGTTCAACTGGCATTTGATAACCATGAAAATTACTTAGATCTTCATAAGCTTGTTTACTCCGGTGTAACCGTGCCAAAGTACGATTAGCTCCTCCTAATAGAATAATTGGTTGCTGATCACACTCAAGCCAAGGTAACTCATCATATTCTCGATCAATATATTGTTCTGCTTCCGATAAAGATTCGTCTGTAATCGGATCTGGTCCATTCAAATTAAATCGTTCGGCTAAATTAACCGCACCAAATGGTAAGCTAATAAAATTGACTGCCATTCTATCTTCAATTCCAACTAATTCAATACTTGCACCACCAGTATCTAGAAGCCAGGCGTTATCAATATGATCTAGGGCTGACATTGCGCCCAAGTAATCATAATAGGCTTCTTGATCACCAGTTAAAACACGAACATCAATTTGAAATTTGTCGCTTAATTGTTGGACAAAAGCTGTCTTATTTTTAGCTTCTCGCACTGCAGCAGTTGCAATCCCAATGACTTCCAAGTCTTGATAGGATTGGGCTATTTCTTTAAACTCACTAACCGCTTCAAAAACCCTTTGCATCGCCGTTTCAGTTAAATAACCCTCATTTTTCCCCATTCCTTCAGCTAAACGTGTATCTTTTTTTACCCGCTCAAGTTCTTGAAATGTTCCATCCGCTTGTAATTTTTCAATTACAAAACGAGTTGAGTTTGAACCTAAATCTACAATTGCTAAATAACCCATGATATTACCTCAAAATAAAGTTTAATTCCAGTATTCAATACCCATTGCTTCGCGAATTTCGTGCATTGTCGCCTGAGCTGTTTTTCGAGCATGGGCTGATCCTTCAGCCAACATTTCCAAAACGGCGCCTCGATCAGCAGCAAATTCAGCGCGCCGATCCCGAATTGGTGTTAATTCAGCATCTAAGACTTCAAAAAGATACTTCTTTAACTTCATATCTCCCAAACCACCATGTTGATATTGTGCCTTCAATTCGTCCACTTTATTTTGATCTGAATCAAATATATCAAGATATGTGAAGACCATATTACCTTCAACATGACCTGGATCATCAACTTTTACATGGGTGGGATCTGTATACATTGACTTAATTTTATTCCATAATTCATCTTTTGAATCACTCAAATAAATTGCATTACCCAAAGATTTAGACATCTTAACCCCATCTAATCCAGGAATACGCCCCTGACCCTTTGGTGGGAAAATACCTTGAGGTTCTTTTAAAATATCAACATCATAAACTCGATTAAAAGTTCGAATTAATTCTCGTGTCTGTTCTAACATTGGTTCTTGATCATCCCCAACTGGCACTACTTCACCTTTAAATAATGCGATATCAGCAGCTTGTGACACCGGATAAATAAAGAATCCCGCTGGAATTGATTCACCAAAACCTTTTTGTTGAATCTCAGTCTTAACAGTTGGATTACGTTGCAGACGCGCAATTGAAACCAAATTCAAGAAATATTCCGTCAATTCTGATAATTCTGGAATTGCAGATTGAACAAAAATAGTAGTTTTTTTAGGATCAATTCCAACCGCTAGATAATCCAAAGCTACTTCTAATAATGAATTATGTATTTTTTCTGGATCGCGAGCATTATCCGTAAAGGCTTGCTTATCCGCAATCATAATATATGGGGTATATTCTCCAGAATTTTGCATTGCTACCCGATTTTTAAGTGAGCCCACATAGTGCCCAATATGTAATTTACCGTGGGACGATCCCCCGTTAACAATACTTTTTGCTCAGTCATATCTTCCTACCCTTCAGACATATTTTATGTCTGCTTTCAATTTTTATTTTTAATCAAAGCCTAAACTAACCGATAAAGCTGAACGAACTTCAACCATTTTGCGGCTCAGGCAGACGTCCTAAGCGATCTTGGAGTCTTTTTTTATCAATTACCCGAATTTGTTCCAATAACAATGTAGAATCACGATTAATTCCCGTCCCATCTAATTCAGCATCTAATTTCACATGGGTTGGTAACGTTTTTTTTATCTTTTTGGTCGAAATCGGTATTACGATGGTAGTGGGTGCATAAAGATTACCTACATTATTTTGGACAATCAGGACTGGACGAACGCCGCCCTGCTCAGATCCAATTCTTCCATTCTCTAAATTGGCATACCAAATCTCTCCCCGCCGAATTTCTTTTACTTTCTGCTTATTATCTTGCATTCTATCCCTCATTTATTAATTAATCAACTAAATACCGGGGCAAACGTACAGATAAAGTGGTCGCTACTTCATATGGAATAGTTTCCAAACGTTCAGCTAAATCTTCGAGAGTTACATGTTGCCCACCTGCCGAACCAATTAACGTGATAACCGTTCCAACAGGTATTTCTTCTGGTAACGCTACCATACATTGATCCATGGCGATACGACCTATAATTTCTACATGTCGCCCATCTGGTAAAAGGCCATATCCGCCTTGAAGTTTGCGCAAATATCCATCCGCATATCCCAATGGAATTGTTCCAATCCAGGTTGGCTGATCAGTTGTGTAAGTTGCTCCGTACGAAACTGATACATCAGCCTCTACTTGCTTTACTTGAACCAATTTAGCTTTCAAGCTCAAAACTGGTTGTAAGTCACGTTTTTCCAGAGCCCCTTGAGAAGAATCAATGCCATACATAGCTGCTCCAATTCGAATCGCATCAGTTGAAGGATTCTTATGCCACAGAGCTGTACCTGAATTAGCCAGATGACGCCAAACATCAGCCGAAATTTCTAGCTCATCAGTTAACGTATGCCAACGTTCTAACTGTTGCTCAAAGTATGCTTCATTGTTAGTATCAGCGGTTGCAAAGTGCATGCCAATACTATGTAATTTGAATCGCGGATCCCTATTGATTGCATTAAAGGTCTCTTGCAATTCGTTCTCTGTTCGAATACCAATCCGAGTCATTCCAGTATCAACAGCCAATGCCACTAATAAAGGTTTGTTCGTTGATTCCATCGGAAAAACTTTTTGAGCAGATTTTAGCCAAGCTAAATTTGCAACGGGTACAATAATTTGGTGCTTCCAAGCTAGTTTAACTTGTTCTGCTTCCACAATCCCCAATACTAAAATCGGCTCTTTAACCCCAAAATGGCGTAACCAAATAGCTTCATCTAAAGTTGCAACACCAAAGGCATCTGCTCCACCTTCACGTGCTGCTTCCACCATCTGTGGTAATCCATGACCATAAGCGTTAGCTTTTAAAATAGCCATAAATCGCTTAGCACCACTAAATTCCCGCACAAATTTAATATTATGCGCTACCGCTGACTTTGAAATTTCAATCCAAGCAGGACGATTAACACTAACTGGAATTTCAGTATTTGGCATATTTTCAAGAATAACTTCAGTTTTCACCATATTACCTGAATGTGAAATTGAAATGTGAGCAATGAGATCATTTTGACGGGGATGTTGTTGAAAATATGGTCTACCCTGTTCATCATTTGCAATTTCTAATTGTTGCCAATTTAAATCAGCCCCGAGGCCTGTCCCCAATGCTTTACTATAAGCCTCTTTTGCGGCATAACGACCAGCTAAAAATTCACCTTGATGTTTACCAACCTTTTGGTCATAAGTCTGTTTCTCAGTATTCGTTAAAATTTTAGTAATAAAATTTGGTTGTCTTGCCGCCAAATCCTCTACAGCTGATATTTCTTGAATATCAATTCCATTCCCAAATATCATGAAATACTCCCCTTATTTCTCGTTTTTCACGTGACCATTAAAATGAAATCAGGTCATATAATCAATCGGATTTAATTACTCAATTTTATCATATTTTTAGCGTAATATTAGGCTTGAATTTTTTGTTCAACATTTTAATTATATTATTTAGTTGCAAATAAAAAATGCTCAATCATTTTCAATGTAAAACATTGAAGTGATTGAGCATCTTACTAGTATTTTAGCCTAGTAAATTTTATTTATCATTTTCGCGGATCACAAACTTGCGACGTCCGGCTGGACGTGAACCACGTTGTGAGCGATCCCCTGAACCAGTACGTGCACCACGATCGTATGACTTACGACGTTCTGAATCATGGCCACCACCATGGCTACCATTTTCTTCACGTCGACCACCACGTGCAGCACCACCATTACCAGAACCAGCAGAGCGTGAACCTCCACCACCGTTACCAGAACGTCGGTTTCCACCACGGTAATTACCGCGTGATCCACTACCACCACGTGATCCACCACGACCAAAGTGTTTGTTTGGTAATGGACGTTCGCGGGTCAAATCGAATTCAGCATCGATTTCAGAAATATTAGCTGAAGCAGCCAATGCAGCAGCAGCTAATGTCCGAACATCATACTTTTCTAATAATTCATCAACTTCAGCTGAAACCAAGTTAGCATCTACAGTTTTAACAACTGCATCTACATCTTGGACTGCAGTCTTCATTCGAGCTGCAACAGCTTCTTCGTGTGAGTAAGGCTTTAATGCCAACATACGCTTCTTAGTAAGCTTTTCGATATCTTTTAGATAATCTAGTTCAGCATTTGTTACAAACGTAACTGAAGTTCCGTGAGAACCGGCACGACCTGTCCGACCAATTCGGTGAACATATGATTCGGATTCTTGTGGAATATCAAAGTTATAAACGTGAGTAACTCCTGTAACATCCAATCCACGAGCAGCAACATCAGTTGCCACTAAGATTTGGATTTCACCAGCTTTGAATGACTTCAAAACTTGTGTACGCTTTTGTTGAGTTAAGTCTCCATGAATTCCTGAAGCCTTAAATCCACGCAATTCCAAACCACGAGTTAATTCATCAACTCGGCGCTTAGTACGCCCAAACAAAATTGCTAACTTTGGTTGTTGAACAGCCAAAATGTTAGTCAAAGTATCAAACTTTTCGGGTTCACGAACTCGAACGTAGTATTGATCAACCAAGTCTGTCGTCAATTCTTTGGCGGCTACTTGGATGTGTTCTGGTTCAGTCATGAATTGAACACCAATCCGCTTAATTGCAGATGGCATTGTTGCTGAGAACAATAATGTTTGACGTTCATCTGGAACGGCCTTCAAAATTGACTCAATATCTTCCAAGAATCCCATGTTTAACATTTCATCAGCTTCATCCAAAACTAATGTCCGAACATGTGAAAGGTCAATGGTTCCTCGACGGATGTGGTCAATTAAACGACCAGGTGTTCCAACGACGATATCAACTCCGCGCTTCAAACCATCAATTTGGCGACGAATATCTGCCCCACCAAAGACGGCTTGTACGCGAACGCGCTTATCACGTCCTAATTTAAATAGTTCTTCTTGAGTTTGAATCGCTAATTCACGCGTTGGTGAAACTACCAAAGCTTGAACTTGACGACTGCTATCAATCATCTCTAAAATTGGCAATCCAAACGCAGCTGTTTTACCAGTTCCGGTTTGAGCTTGACCGATGACATCCTTACCGGCAAGCGTTAAGGGAATTGTTTCGGCTTGAATTGGTGTTGCCTCGACATAACCATGTTTTTCAATGGCTGTAAGTAGGTCTTTTGTGAGACCTAATTCTGAAAACTTCAAAATCTTCCTCCAATTGCGATAAATTTCGTATCGCGTACTAAATGAAAATACTTTGAACAAAGCGCCAACCTGGTCACAATCCGGTGACTTAATAACGAATTGACTTCTGGCAAAGTATTTTTTACAACCCATTTAGCTTACCTTTTTTATTAACAAATTACAAGCTATTTTAAAATTTAGACTTAGGATAATAGATCATTTTAAATTGAATATCCAGCCACATTTGCGTTATATACAAAAAGAGACCGTTTCCAAAAATAAACAGCCTCTTTTTTTATTTATTTTTTATTGCATTGGTTCATCTGTTTCTTCAATTCGAATATCCCCATTTAATTGAGTTATTTTATGAATCAAACGATCGTAACCACGTAAAATGTGTTCTGAGTTATTAATGACTGTTTCACCTTCTGACATTAATCCGCCAATAACAAGTGCTGCTCCAGCACGAATTTCAGCAGCTGCAACTACATTTCCTGATAATTGTGTACTAGGTCGAATTGCAATCAAACCATGCGCATAATTATCAATATCCATTCCCAACTTGTTCAATTCTGGAATATGACGAGTCCGTTCTGGATAAATCTCTTCCGTAATCAGACTTTCTTCATCAGCTAATGTTAACAAAGGCGTAATTGGTTGTTGCAAATCAGTTGCAAACCCTGGGAAAGGAGTTGTCTTAATTTTAATTGCATTAAACTTTTCCGTCTTAGGAACATAAATACTATCTTCTCTTACATCTAGATCAACCCCTGCTTCAACCATTTTCGCAATAAAAGCCTCTAAATGTTCTGGAATTATATTTTTAACTAAAACTCCATCCCCTTGTGCAGCTGCCATTGAAAGATAAGTCCCTGCCTCGATTCGATCTGGAATAATAGTATGAACGTTGTTCGAAATTAATCGTTCAACTCCTACAATACGAATTGTATCCGTTCCAGCCCCCCTAATTTTAGCACCCATATTATTTAAAAAGGTTACCAAATCAGTAATTTCTGGTTCCTTAGCGGCATTTTCTAGAATCGTAGTTCCTTCAGCTTTAACGGCTGCTAAAATTGTGTTAACCGTAGCTCCTACCGAAACCATATCCATATAGATACGTGTCCCATGCAACCCATTTGGAGCTGTAATACGTACAGTATCATTGTCATATTCGACTTCCGCACCTAGAGCTTCAAATCCCTTAACATGCTGATCAATTGGACGAGGGCCAATATTATCGCCACCAGGGAACGTTACAACGGCACGTCCAAAACGACCTAACAATGATCCCATGAAATAATATGAAGCTCGGAGACTTTTAATCGCCGTTGATGGTAACTCAGCTTCTACAATTCCTGTTGGATCAATCATTAATTCTCCATTAGAAAAACTTGATTGTACATTCATTGAACGCATAATAATTTGGAGGTTATAAACATCCAAAATATCTGGTACACTATCAAAATTAACAACTGAATCCGCCAAAATTGATGCCGGAATCAAAGCAACGGTTGAGTTTTTTGCCCCACCAATCGTTACTTCCCCACTTAATCGGCGACCGCCGTGAATAATTAACTTTTTCATTACAAAACCTCAAGACATTTAAATGACTACTACATCAATTAAATAATTCATTATAATTTTTATTTAACTGGCCAGTTTCACTGCGATCCTTAACCATCTTTATTTTAATTCAACTAATAATATTAATGTTGTTATGAAACATGTTGAAAATTATTAACACACATCAGTATTTTAAATAATCACTTTCATTAGAAAAGCGTGTTTTACACTTATCTTATTCAATTACTCGTTTCTTATTTTACAATATAATTACAATAGTAACAACCTGTAACTTAAAAAGTAATATTACAATATTTTCAATCAAAATCTATTAATGTCAATAATAATATTCATTTTATATTAATTAATCTTGTTGTTGCCTTAAATATCTCTGCAAATTCTTGCTATTGAAAATTTTCATATTTATATAAAAAAAGGCGAATCATCAAAATTCATCGCCTTTTTAAAAATTTTAATATTAATGATTATTCAAAGCAGCTTTAATAAATGCTGCATACAATGGCTCAGGTCGATTTGGACGTGAGATAAATTCTGGATGATATTGAGCAGCAATGAAGAAATCATTGCTTGGTAATTCAATAACTTCCATCAAACGATCATCAGGTGAAAC
>AEKF01000045.1_pt1 | contig 25317 bp, 25 predicted proteins | sample 342668 | NCBI WGS metagenome assembly AEKF01 (sample SAMN02954267, study PRJNA50815) | food metagenome | biome: terrestrial; feature: fermented food; material: kimchi; isolation source: Jonggazip commercial cabbage kimchi | place: South Korea | collected 2009-06 | reverse complement strand
TAAATTATTAAGTGTTTTGTTTTATTGTAATTCATTATATACGTAAAAAAAGACTAGTCTTTTATAGACCAGTCTTTTTTAATTATTTATTTATAGATTAGGCATTAATTTATGACCTAATTTAAATGTGAAGTGGTATAAGAAGAAGTTAATGAAGATTAAGATACCAAAGAACATGAAGACATGTTGTGTACCAGATTGCATTACTTCAGCAGCATTGTTACCAGTTCCAGAAGCTAGGAAGCTAGAGGCGATAACAGTTCCAATTGAACCACCGAATTGTTGAAGGGTGTTGAAAATGGCATTAGCGTCAGCTTCTTTTTCAGGACCGGTAATGGTAAGTGCATAAGTCATTGTATTAGCAAATGACATAGCAACTCCAACGGCAAAGATTAGGTAATAAACTAAGATCATTACTGGTGCTAGTTTAAGACTAAAGACAGCGAAGGCGATGATTGCTAAGAATAAGATCGAATTTCCAATGAAAATTGGCTTTTTAGCACCTAGGGTGTCATACATACGACCCCAGACAGGATTTAATAATCCAGAAATTAAGCTACCAGGAAGTAGGATAAGACCACTAATCATAGCAGTAGCATGATCAGCAATTTGTGCATAATTTGGTAAGACGAAATTAATACCAATATTTGAAAATTGAATTAATACGTAAGCAATTAGAGCCAATGTGAAGACAGGGTTTTTAAAAATAGAAATATTAATCAAAACTCGCTTTGAACGATTAGAAACAGCAATGAAAATCCATACTACAATAGCAGTAATAACTAGGCTAAGACCTAATTCACCATTCAACCAACCATGTTGGCTAACTGTATTAAATCCTAGAGTAAGAGTTGTAAACATAATAGTTAATAAGATTAAACGAATCCAATCAAATTTTTGCTTAACAAGTGGTGTGATTTGTTCAATTGAAAATCCTAAGACAAAACCAATAATCATTAATGGTAGGACAATCCAGAAAATATAACGCCAGCTAACAAAGTTAACGACAACTCCACCAAAGGTAGGGCCAAGGGCAGGTGCCATTGAAACAATTAGACCACCTAATCCCATGAAGACTCCACGTTTTTCCATTGGGGCACGTTCAAGAATAATATTAAATAGAAGTGGTAGAACAATTCCAGTTCCGATTGCTTGGATTAGACGTCCTAGTAATAGAACGGAAAAACCAGGTGCTAGGGCACAGGCAAGATCTCCAATAATTGAAAAGATAACACCTGTCATAAAAATATTACGTTCTTTAAATCTTCCTTTAATATAAGAAGAACAAACGATAATAAGAGATACAACCAATAAATATCCAGTTGTAAGCCATTGCACCATTGATAAATCAACGTTAAATTGACGAATCAAAGTTGGGAATGTAACATTCATTGAAGTTTCAATTAAGACACCAATGAATGCCATGATTGCCGCAGCGGCAATCGAGAGGATGTCTCTAGTAGACATCTTTTGAGCGGTATTATTCATTTCTTAGACCTCGTTTTTTCTAAATGATTGGCTGTTTTTAATAATATACTTTTAATGGTTTCACTTTCTTCAGATGAAATTTCAGAAAAGGTATTATCAAAAATAGTCGTAGTGAGTTCATGTATTTCATATCGAATTTCAGCACCCTTATTTGTTAAAAAGAGACGTGTCGTTCGATGATCTTTTTCATCAAGATGTTTTTCAAGATAGCCTAACTCAACTAGTTTAGCAACAGATCTAGTAATCGTACTATGATCTAAAAACATTGTTCGAGTTAGGTCACCTTGAGAAGACTCTGGATGATCTGCAATATAAGATATAAAAAAATAATTGCTGTCGTTCAATCCGTAAGGCTTAAGGACCCGATTTAGTTCAGTACGAATGACACGGCTGACAATTCCAAAGCTTTGAAGTTGGTCATCACTTACCTCTGGGTTCATATATTTCTCCTTTATGTGCAACTGCACATATTAACCGACCTGATTTATACTAAACTCATTTGTCATCAATGTCAAATCTAAAGTTGGTAATTCTTTTAGAATAGCGGATAATCTAAGTAGTTGGCTATTGCGTCGATAGTTAGATTTATCTATAATTAATTACATTGAATAATTAGGACGGTTAAAGATATGGCTAGTAAATATTCAACAGCAGAGTTAGTAGGTGTAATGCTTAAACAAGATTTAAATGGTCAATATCATGTTGAAAACACCGCCCTCCAATTAGCTGATTTTCATAGTTGGCGTGTTGGTAAGCACACTAAAGGAAAATTACGAGGGCCTGGACAGATATTCTTAACTGAACAAAACATGGCGGTTGCACTAGTTGAGGTAAAATCCTTGAGCTTCAAAAATCGGCATGATTTTACGGTTATGGGTCGTTTTACAAATGAAACATTACCTGATGAACAGTTCAATGCGGCTTTACAGAAGTATTTAAGTTTAGAAGCATAGCATTAAAATTCATGAAATATAGTATATCAAAAAAGAGAGTGAGCAATTGAATGTCTTTATATAAAGTAGGAACTATTGTCAATACCCATGGAATTAAAGGGGAAGTTCGGGTAATTGCAACAACCGATTTTTCAACTGAACGGTTTGTGCCAGGTAACAAAATGGTGATTGGGGCAAAAAATAATGTAGAAGTTGAAATTGCAACTGTACGTAACCACAAACAGTTTATCTTATTGAGTTTTAAAGACTTACAAAATATTAATTTTATTGAAAAATATAAAGGAATGGATTTGATGGTTGATGATACTCAAATACCAGTACTTGATCAAAATGAATATTTTTATCATGATATTGTCGGACTTTCTATTATTAATAATGAGGATCAAAGTGTTATTGGAACCGTCAAAGAAATTCTAGAATTACCAGCAAATGATGTTTGGGTAATACAACGGAAGCAAGGATCAGATTTATTGATACCATTTACAGAACAAGTGGTCAAAGAAATTAACTTAGATGACAAAACTGCTAAAGTTGTTCTATTAGAAGAGTGGGTTGCTGATGAGAATTGATGTATTAAGTTTATTTCCCAATATGTTTGCACCTATGCGAGAATCCATTATTGGAAAGGCCATTGAACGTAAACTGGTTGATTTTAATGTAGTTGATTTTCGTGATTTCACTGAAAATAAACATCATAATGTTGATGATGTCATTTATGGTGGTGGGCAGGGAATGCTTTTAACGCCACAACCTATTTATTCAGCGATGGAGCATGTTGAAGCTGTAGCTGGTAACCGAGGGCGTGTGATTCTCTTAGACCCAGCTGGGCGTACTTTTGATCAAAAGATGGCCGAAGAATTATCACAAGAAGAACATTTAACGTTTATTTCTGGACACTATGAAGGATATGATGAAAGGATACGCGATCTAGTTACGGATGAAATTTCCTTGGGTGACTTTGTTTTAACTGGTGGTGAGTTAGGATCAATGGTTATTATTGATGCAACTGTACGGTTATTAGATGAAGCTTTAGGCGATGATATGTCAGCGGTTGATGATTCATTTTCAACTGGGCTTTTGGAATATCCTCAATATACCCGTCCAGCTGATTTTAAAGGTAAAAAGGTTCCTGATGTCTTAATGAGTGGACATCACGCTAATATTGCAGAATGGCGTAAAAAAGAAGCACTTCGCCGGACCTATTTAAGACGGCCTGATTTACTTGAAAATTATGAATTAGATGCAACTGAAAGAAAGCTATTAGCTGAAGTTAAGCGTGAAGAAAAAGATAATAATTAAAAAAGAGGCTGGGACAAAAATGTCCTGGCCTCTCTGTCGTCTGTATAATAATCGACGATTTATCGTGTTTTTTTATTTTTCTTCAGATAATAAATCTTGTGTTTTTTTCTTACCTAAGAAAGCATTTTTTTCGTTATCATCTTTTTTTGGTAATTCGATGAAATTATCAAAAGATGTTTCCATGCTATTTTGACGGTTTGATTGTAATCCCATAGGTGAATTCCTCCTTATTTGTGTTCATTATACTATAATAATAGTAGGTAGACTTTATGAATTGAATTAATTAATATTTTGATTGATTTATTTTGAAATTAGGAGAATGATATGGCTAAATTAACATTGTATTTGGTTCGGCACGGACAAACTTATTTTAATATTTATAACAAATTACAAGGCTGGAGTAATTCGCCTTTGACTAAAAATGGTATCCAAAATGCATTAGACACTGGTCGAAAATTGGCTGAAGTTAAATTTGCTGCTGCTTATTCTTCAGACACAACGCGGGCTGAAGATACAGCTGAATTAATTTTAGCTGAAAATCATCAAAGTAATTTGACCAAAGCTACCAAATCATCCTACTTTAGAGAACAATTTTATGGATCTTTTGAGGGTGATAATATGGATGCGGTTTGGGCTAAAGTTGGTGCACCACAACATTTGACATCATTTGCTGAGATTATTGAATCCTTTTCTATAGCAGAAGCAAAAGATATGATGAAATTAGCTGATCCATTCCATGATGCAGAAGATCAGCATGAGTATTGGGAAAGAATTCAAAAGGGTTTCAAATTAATTTCTGAAAATCATAATTTGCAAGATGGAGATAATGTATTAGTCATTAGCCATGGTAATACATTGCTTAGTCTTATGGAATTATATGGAAAAGGTCAATTCGATTTGAAGATTCGTCCGCAAAACGGAAGCATTACCAAATTAGAATTAGATAATTCCAAAATTAAAGTTTTAAGTTATAACCAATAGATTGATATGGTAATAATATTTTATCTAATTGTTGATAAATTTGAAAAAAAACAACAATCAAGAATAAAATTTAATTTTAAATACTTGAAAATGTATAAATAGGGTGAAAATAGTTGTGAAAGAGGGCTCTATGGCATCAGAACATATTGAACAAAAATTAGCCTTATTACCTGATTTACCGGGTTCTTATCAAATGAAAGATCTGAATGGTAAAATTATCTACGTTGGTAAGGCTAAAAACTTAAAAAATAGAGTGCGTTCTTATTTTAAGAGTGAGCATGATGGTAAGACAGCCGAATTAGTTCGTAATGTTGCTGATTTTGATTTTATTGTAACTAGTTCTGAAAAAGAATCGCTCTTACTTGAAATTACGTTGATTCAAAAGTATCAACCATATTATAATATTCGGTTAAAAAGAGGAACGGGTTACCCTTATATTAAAATAACGAATGAAAAGGACCCACAAATTGAGCTAGTTAGTATTGTTAAAAAAGATAATGCACAGTATTTTGGACCTTATCCGAATGTGTATGCTGCTCAAGAAACATTGCATTTTATTCAGAAAAATTATCCACTAAGAAGATGTAGTGGATATCAAGGACGTCCTTGCTTGTACGCAAATATGGGGCAGTGCTTGGGAGCTTGTTGGCATGAAGTTCCAGCTGATGAATATCAAGCGCAAATTAAAAAAATTCAAAGTTTCTTAGCCGGAAATACCCAAGTTGTTACTAAAAAACTACATCAAAAAATGGAAGAAGCGGCAGAAAAGTTAGAATTTGAACGGGCAGCTGATTTACGAGATCAATTACATTTTATTGCTGAAACGGTTGAAAAGCAGAAAATAATTTCTAAAGATGGAACGCCACGTGACCTTTTTAACTTTTATATGGATAAGGGGTGGCTGTCGGTCCAAATTTTCTTCATTCGTCAAGCCCGGTTGTTGAAACGAGAAAAAAGATTATTTGCCATTGTTGATGAACCAAATGAAGAATTAACTAGTTTTATCTTACAATTTTACAATCGTAAAAATACGGTGTTGCCTAAAGAAATCCTAGTACCATCTGGCGTTGATACTAAATTAATTAGTTCTGTTTTGCAAACTATAGTGCGGACGCCGCAACGTGGTGAGAAAAAAGCATTGATGAACTTGGCAGTCGAAAATGCCAAGATTGTTTTAGATGAAAAGTTTCGTTTAATGGAAATGAATGAGAAAAAAACTAACGGAGCCATGCAAGAAATTGCGGATGCTTTAGGAATTGATGAAATTCATCGCATTGAGGCTTTTGATCATTCTCATACACAAGGTGAAGAAATTGTTTCTGCCATGGTGGTCTTTGAAGATGGAATTCCAAATAAACAAAAGTATCGTAAATATAAAATTAAGAGTGTAGATCATGCAGATGAGCGAGCTGAAACCATGGAAGTGATTCGACGTCGTTATTCACGCTTATTAAAAGAACATGCTCAAATGCCGGATCTTGTTTTAATGGATGGTGGGATCATTCAATTAAATGCGGCTAAAGAAGTTTTGGAAGATGAGTTAGGATTAATTGATTTACCAGTAGCGGCGATGGTTAAAAATGAGCATCATAAAACCGCAGATTTGTTGAAGTCGGAAGGCAATGAACATACCGAGCTAGATCCAAAGTCGCAAGGATTCTTTTTATTACAAAGAATCCAAGACGAGGTACACCGATTTGTAATAACATTTCATCGTAATTTACGTTCTAAATCATCACTTGGTTCTAAATTAGATGAAATTGCGGGGGTTGGCCCTAAAACGCGGCAAAAATTGCTCACAAAATATGGATCATTAGGTAAAATTGAAAAAGCACCTGTAGATGAGTTGAAGCAATTGGGACTTTCTGATAAGGTTATTCAATCACTTAAAATATCACTCGGTGCAATTCATTGACGTAGGTATTAGCTTTATCGAGTTAAATACGATACAATAGACAAGTTAATAACGCATCAAATCTTGCTTTTTGGAAGCTGGTAATTTTTTCTAATTGACAGATTTTAAATAAGTTTAACGGCTCTAATCACATGATTAGATAGAGCAGAAGGGGGTACGACGATGGCATTCGTTGACCAAGTAAAAGTTTTTGTTAAAGGTGGAAAAGGTGGCGATGGAGCTGTTTCTTTCCGACATGAAAAGTATATTAATATGGGGGGACCTTTTGGTGGTGACGGCGGAAAAGGTGGCGATGTAATCTTAGTTGTAGATGAAGGTTTACGCACTTTGATGGATTTCCGATACAAGAGTCACTTTAAGGCTACACCTGGTGGTAATGGTGCTACTAAAGGGATGACTGGTGCATCAGCCGATGACATGATTATCCGAGTTCCACAAGGGACGACAGTTACTAATGCTGAAACTGGTGAATTAATCGGGGACCTAGTAGATAAAGATGATCGATTGGTCGTAGCTGCTGGTGGACGTGGTGGACGTGGAAATATTCGTTTTGCTTCACCAAAGAATCCAGCACCTGAAATTGCTGAAAATGGTGAGCCTGGTCGCGAACTTGATATTCGAATGGAATTGAAAGTCTTAGCTGATGTAGGTTTGGTTGGTTTCCCATCAGTTGGAAAATCAACGCTTTTGTCAGTAGTAACGGCTGCTAAGCCTAAAATTGCTGAATATCACTTTACGACCTTAGTTCCTAATTTAGGAATGGTCCGATTAAATGATGGACGTGACTTTGTAATGGCTGACTTGCCTGGATTGATTGAGGGAGCTTCAAATGGAGTTGGATTAGGAATTCAATTCTTGCGTCACGTAGAACGAACTCGTGTCATTCTCCATTTACTTGATATGAGTGGTGTTGATCCTGATTCTGATCCATATGACAATTATAAGCAAATCAATCATGAATTAGCCGAATATGATCCAGCTTTGTTAAAGCGGCCTCAGATTATTGTTCCAACGAAGATGGACATGCCTGATGCAGAAGAAACTTTAGCAACATTTAAAGCTAAATTGGCACAAGATCCTGATTTCGATCAAGATACTGTCATTATGCCAATTTCTTCATTAACACGTGATGGATTGGAACCACTTTTGCAAAAAACGGCCAATGTTTTGGATGAAACAGATGCCTTTATTGCTCAAGAGATGCAATCAGCACCTGAAGAATCGACAATGTATGAGTATAAAGAAAATGAGCAACCATTTGAAATTGTCCGTGAAGATGATCATTATTGGATTTTGACTGGGGATGAGCTGGAAAATCTATTCCAACGAACTAATACTAATTTCACAGAATCATTAATGCGTTTTGCGCGTCAATTACGTACAATGGGAGTAGATGATGCACTTCGGCGAGCCGGAGCAGAGAATGGGGATACTGTTCAAATCATGGACTTCCAATTTGAATTCGAAGATTAAAATGATTGGGGGCTATCAAACGTGGATACAACGTATATCACTATCGAGAAGTCTAGTTTTGTGTATGAACAAATTATAAAAAAATCACGTTTTATTGTTCAGATGCAACGTGTGCAAAATGAAACTGAAGCCCAAGATTTTATCAAACAAATTCAAAAAAATCATAATAAAGCTAATCACAATGTTTGGACATATGTTTTGGGTCCTCATTCTGAAATTCAAAGAGCTTCCGATGATGGTGAACCTAGTGGAACAGCAGGCACACCAATGTTGGAAGTATTAAATAATAATCAGCTTCGGGATGTTGTAGTAGTCCAAACCCGTTATTTTGGGGGAATTAAGTTGGGAGCTGGTGGCTTAATTCGGGCTTATGCAGGGACGTTAGCTGATGCCATTATGGCGGGTGGCTTAGTGCAAAAAATTTTGCAACAAGAACTCGTCATTCAAATTGACTACCCTCAATTTGAAATAATTAAATATTGGTTAGCAGAGCATGCTTTGGATCTTAGTGAAACTGTTTTTACTGAAAAAGTCACTATGGTGGTACCAGTTAATTTAGATGCCTTGAATAGTGTGATGGAACAACTACGTGATTTAACCAAAGGTCAGGCAGAATTATTTAAGCGGGATCAAATTTGGCATGAAGTTCCATTTCAACGGGGTATTAGTGGTCAAACTCAAACGCGTTATTAGGTTTAAATTTAATTAAAAACAATAAAAAACGTTGCAACAGCACTTAAAGTCGTGGTATTTTTGACTGTGAGTGCTTTTTATAGTTACGGTGGTTAATCTTTCATATTAACCTTTTTATAAAATAATGAAGGTAGGCAAACAGATGGTAAAGACAAATACCTACGATGAAAATGATATTACGGTTTTAGAGGGCTTAGATGCCGTTCGTAAGCGTCCAGGTATGTATATCGGTTCAACGGATGGAAAAGGATTACATCATTTAGTGTATGAAATTTTTGACAATGCTGTTGACGAGGCTTTGGCCGGTTTTGGTAATGGAAATTAACGTTTCAATTGGCGTAAATAATTCGATTAAAGTTATCGATCATGGACGAGGAATGCCTGTTGGAATGCACGCTTCAGGTAAACCTACACCAGAAGTTATTCTGACTGTTCTACATGCTGGTGGTAAATTTGGTCAGGGTGGATATAAAACTTCCGGTGGTTTACACGGAGTTGGGTCATCTGTTGTTAATGCGTTATCATCTAGCTTAATGGTTACAATTGTCCGAGATGGTTTTAAATATCAAGAACATTTTATTAATGGTGGTCACCCAGATGGAACTTTGAATAACCTAGGTAAAACTAAGGAAGGCAATGGAACAACTGTCGAATTTCAACCAGATCCTAAGATTTTTTCAACCACTAATTATAATTTTGATATTTTAGCTGAACGTTTACGTGAATCAGCGTTCTTATTAAGTGGGGTTAAAATTACTCTTACTGATGAACGCGTTGGACAAGAAAAAAGTGAAGAATATAAATATGATGATGGAATTCGTTCATTCGTGAAATATTTGAATGAAGATAAGACGACGATGGGCGATGTTCTTTACTTTGATGGGACTGAAAAAGGAATTGAAGTTGAAGTAGCAGCTCAATATAACGATGGTTATTCAGAAACTACAATGTCATTCGTTAATAATGTGCGAACATCTGGTGGCGGAACGCACGAGGTTGGATTACGTTCAGCTTGGACTAAAGCATTTAATGAATATGCCAGAAAAGTTAATCTTTTAAAAGAAAAGGATAAAAACTTGGAAGGATCGGATGTTCGAGAAGGATTATCAGCTGTTATCTCGCTTCGAATTCCAGAAGAATTACTTCAATTTGAGGGCCAAACGAAGGAAAAATTAGGAACACCAGAAGCACGCTCAATTGTAGATAGTGTTGTTGCTGAACAATTAGGCTTTTATTTGATGGAGAATGGAAATTTCTCTCAAGAATTAATTCGTAAATCTTTAAGAGCCCGTGAGGCTCGTGAAGCTGCTCGTAAAGCGCGTGAAGATGCCAGAACTGGTAAAAAAAGGGGTAGTAAAGACCGTGTTTTATCAGGTAAATTAACCCCTGCTCAATCAAAAAATGCCAAACATAATGAACTGTTTTTGGTCGAGGGTGATTCTGCCGGTGGTTCGGCTAAGCAAGGACGTGATCGTAAATTCCAAGCAATTTTGCCATTGCGAGGAAAAGTTTTGAATACTGAAAAAGCTAAATTAGCTGATATCATGAAAAATGAAGAAATTGCGACTATGATCTATACGATTGGAGCTGGTGTCGGTTCTGAATTTGATGTCAGTGCATCTAATTATGATAAAGTTATTATTATGACCGATGCCGATGATGATGGGGCACATATTCAAATCTTGCTATTAACATTTTTCTATAAGTATATGCGGCCGTTGGTTGAAGCTGGAAAAGTATATATTGCTTTGCCACCATTGTATATGCTCAGAAAAGGAACTAAGAAGCAGACGATTACTTACGCTTGGACTAACGAGCAGCTGTTAGAAAAACAAAAAGAAATTGGCCGTGGCTATACCTTACAACGATTTAAGGGGCTAGGTGAAATGAATGCTGAACAGTTATGGGATACCACAATGAATCCAGATAGCCGGACATTAGTTAGAATTACGATTGATGACATCATGTTAGCTGACAAGCGTGTAACAACCTTAATGGGTGATAAAGTTGAGCCACGACGTAAGTGGATTGAAAGTAATGTCGCATTCTCTTTGGCTGATGAAGCTTCACTTTTAGATAAACAAAAGGAATTTAATGAGGCTGATGAAACATCAAAGGACGTTGTTGATGAAGCACAGTTAACAAAAGTTTCGGCAGAAATTGATCCAATTGATAAGGATGCTGATGCTAATCAAAATGATGATATTTTACCTGGTTTTTTTGAGCCAGAGATTGAAACTTGGGATAAAGATTAAAGAGGAAAGGAGGTATTCATTATGTTAGAAAACAAGCAAGAAGGAACGATTCAAGAATTGTCATTAGAAGCAGTCATGGGTGATCGTTTCGGTCGTTATTCAAAATATATTATTCAAGAACGAGCTTTACCAGATATTCGTGATGGGTTAAAACCCGTTCAGAGAAGAATTTTGTATGCAATGAGTAAAGATGGAAATACTTATGATAAGCAATTTCGTAAATCAGCCAAGTCGGTTGGAAATATTATGGGTAATTTTCACCCGCATGGTGATTCTTCAATTTATGAAGCGATGGTTCGACTATCACAAGATTGGAAATTACGTGCTCCTTTGATTGAAATGCATGGTAATAATGGTTCAATTGATAATGATCCGGCCGCTGCTATGCGTTATACTGAAGCACGTTTATCAAAACTTTCTGGTGAAATGCTTCGTGATTTAGAAAAAGAAACCGTTGAGATGGTGCTTAACTTTGATGATACAGAGTATGAGCCAACTGTTTTACCTGGTCATTTCCCTAATTTACTAGTTAATGGAGCTACAGGAATTTCAGCTGGATATGCTACAGAAATACCACCACACAATCTAGGTGAAGTGATTGATGCCACTGTCTATCTTTTGAGTCATCCTGATGCAGATATTGATCAATTAATGGAATTTGTCAAAGGTCCTGATTTTCCAACTGGTGCCATTATTCAAGGAGCCAGTGAATTAAAGCGAGCTTATGAGACTGGGAAAGGTAAAATTGTTGTCCGTGCTAAAACACAGATTGAATCAATTAAAGGTGGTAAGCAATTAATCCGAGTTTCGGAAATTCCATACGAAGTTAATAAAGCAGCCCTAGTACATAAAATGGATGAACTCCGTTTGAATAAAGAAGTAGCTGGATTAACTGAAGTTCGTGATGAATCTGATCGAGATGGATTGACGATTGCAATTGAAATTGCGAAAGATGGTAATGCAGAAGGAATCTTACAATATCTATTTAAGAAAACTGACTTACAAATTACTTATAATTTCAATATGGTTGCCATCCATAAGGAACGACCAGTCTTATTTAGTCTTAAAACGGCATTAACAGCCTTTATTGAACATCAACGTGAAATCATTATGAAACGGACTGTCTTTGATTTAAGAAAGGCACAAGAACGTATGCATATTGTTGATGGGCTAATTAGAGCGCTCTCAATTTTAGACCAAGTTATTAAAACAATTCGTGCTGCAAATGACCGGAAAGGTGCCAAGCAAGGCTTAATTGATCAATATCAATTTACGGAAGAACAAGCGGAAGCAATTGTAACGCTACAACTATACCGGTTGAGTAATACTGATGTTACGCAGTTGCAAGCAGAAGCTAAAAATTTGAGTGATTGGTTGAAAAGTATCAATTGATCTTGAGTGAACCAAAAGAATTAAATAAAGTCTTAAAGCGTGAATTATCGGCTATTAAAAAGGAATATTCAACACCTAGATTAACTGAAATTCAAGCTGAAGTGCAAGAAATCAAAATTGATAAAACTGTTACAATTGCTGATGAAGATGTTGTGATGTTGATTTCTAAATCTGGTTATGTAAAGCGTTCTTCACTTCGTTCATTTAGTGCTTCAGGTAATGATAATGGATTACGTGATGATGATGAGCCAGTATACCTTGAAAAGGTTAACACCCTGCAGCATGTTTTCATTTTTACAAATTATGGAAATGTGATCTATCGGCCAATTAACGAAATTCCAGAATTTAAGTGGAAGGATGCTGGGGAGCATCTTTCTCAAACAGTTAGTGATTTGAGAAATGATGAAACTATCAGTCAAGTTGTAGTGTTAGATGATATTGATAAATTAAATGGTCAATGGTTGGTTGCTTCAAATGAAGGCTATATTAAGCGAGTTGATTTCGCTACTTTGACCCCTCGTAGTAATTACAAGAAGCGATTAATTCCACTAATTAAATTCAAAACAGCGACTGGAAAAGTTGCCTTATTGCAATTTATTGAGCCTAAAGCTCAACTTGATCCAGCTGATGTCATATTGATTACTCAAAAAGCGCAAGGATTACGTTATAGCTTGGATGAAGTACCAGTTCAAGGTAATCGAACAGCTGGCGTAAAAGCAATTAATTTAAATTCTGATGATCAATTAATAGGTGGCGGATTTGTGCAAACTAATATGGCGATTCATTTGATTTCAAATCGAGGAGCTTATAAGTTGATGAAGACTGATGAAATTCCAGTGACATCGCGTGCTAAGAAGGGCGTAGCGGTGATGCGTGAATTGAAGAAGGATTCACATCAAATTGTTACTATGATTTTAACGCCAATAAAAGAAATGCCTCAATTAAGCATTACAACTAATCAAAATCAAATTGTGTTGATTAATCCAAGTGAACACTCATTTGGACAACGTCAAAGTAATGGAAGTTTCGTAATTGAAATATCAAAAGTAGGAATACCAACTAATATGAACATTAATAGTTCAGAATTAATTTTGAATTAAAGATGTAGAATTTGTCTGATTATAGTAAAATATAAATATAATAAAACCTAGAAAGTTGGAGTTAAAAATGACAAAAAAATTAGTCTTTGGACATCAAAACCCTGATACAGATACAATTGCATCTGCAATTGCGGCATCATATTTATTAAATCAAACTATGGGAGAAGAAACTGAGCCAGTCGCATTAGGTGAGCCAAATGCGGAAACTCAATTTGCCTTGGATTATTTTAAGGTAAAGCCACTACGCGTTATTGAAAAAGCTGAAACTGAACAAGTTTATTTGGTTGATCACAATGAAGCAGCACAATCAGCTAAAAATATTGATGAAGTTGAAGTGGTTGGGGTATATGACCATCATAAGATTAATTTTAGTTCTGATGCCCCTCTTTGGTTTATTAATATGCCTCTAGGGTCAGTGGCTACAATTTTGTATTATGAATTTAAGAAAAGTAATATTGAGATTCCAAGTGATGTTGCTGGAATGATGGCTTCAGCTATTATATCTGATACATTACTTTTGAAGAGTCCTACCACAACTTCAATGGATCAACCTGCTTTAGAAGCCTTGGCTGAAATTGCTGGAATTAAAGATTATGAAGCATATGGATTGGAGTTGTTAAAGGCTGGAACTGATCTTTCAAGTCGAACAGCCCAAGAATTGATTGATGGAGATGCTAAGTCATTTGACTTCAATGGACATACTTTCCGTATTGGGCAAGTTAATACTGTTGATATTGACGAAACCTTGGAACGGCAATCTGAACTAGAATCTGCTATGCAAGCTGAAGGATATGATAACTTCTTGTTTGTTATTACGGATATTTTAAATTCAAATTCAAAGGCACTTTATTTGGGAGATGCTTCTAATGAAGTCGCCAAAGCTTTTGATACTGATATTAAGAATAATGTTATTGACTTACCCGGAGTTGTTTCGCGTAAGAAGCAAGTTGTTCCACCTTTGACTGCTGCATTTTAATTTTAATAAAACCAAAGCTTATAACATAAAATAAGCTTTGGTTTTTTGTTAGTTTATATATTAAGAATGTGAAATATATGGTTTATTTGCTATAAAAAACCAAAAGAATAAGGTATAATAAAATAGTTTTGTGTATGAGAATACACAAGCCGAATATTTGAAGTTAGGAACGGTTAGATTCATGGAGAATAAATATCAATTTATCATAAATCCCGTTGCTAAATCCGGAAAATCGGTAGAAAACTGGGAACTTTTAAAAGATGAGTTAATCTCTGAATCAATTGATTTTGATTTCTATATTAGTAAAGATCAGCATGACCTAGAACGTTGGATTAAACGATTTTTAAAGCGTCAAGAAGAACAGTCCATCCAATTAGTGATAATGGGCGGGGATGGAACCTTAAATTTAACGATTAATGCCATTTTAGAGCGAAATAGCGAATATCATCAGCCAATTGCATATATTCCAGATGGATCTGGGAATGACTTTGCCAGGGCTCACGGAATATCGGTTGATCCGATGGCTTCGTTGCAACGAATTTTAAAGAAAACAAAACAAAATATAGAAAAACCTTTAACGATCGATTTAGGGATCTATGAAAATATTAAAGATCATAAACGTAAATATTTTGTAAATAATTTAGGTGTTGGATTTGATGCTATGGTCGTTAGTATGACAAATCATTCACTAGCGAAAGTTTGGTTAAATAAGATGGGTTGGGGAAGCTTGGCCTATCCGTTACTAATTTTAAAAGTTTTAACTGAACAAGATTCTTTCGCGGTTACAGTGAAAGGCGAAGGCCGATTAGCCGATTTTTATGAGAATGCTTATTTAATGACGGTTTCAAATCACCCATATTTTGGGGGTGGAGTAAAGATTATGCCAGATGCTGATCCACATGATGGTAAATTAGATTTAATTATTATTGAAAAGCCTAAGAATAAAATTAGATTACTCAAAATTGTTAAAGCATTATTGAAAAATAAATTATACGATCAACCAGAAGTTCATCGCTATACAAATAAAAAATTAGAATTTCAAACCCATCGTTTAGAATTAGCTCAAGCGGATGGAGAAGAATTAGGTGCACATATTTATAACTATCGGTTTACTTCAAAAACATTAGATTTTTGGTTATAATAATGTGTTCTATTTAAATCAATATTAAATTAAAACAAAAGAGACTCGAACATAATTGTTTGAGTCTCTTTTGTTTTATGGAGTATCAAAAAAGGAATCGAATTTAAATTCGATTCCTTCAAAGCTTGACTTTAAATCATGATAAACATGGGTAAAATAAGGGGGCGACGCTTAGTTTGACTGAATAAGAAACGTTGTAGTTTTGATATAACAGCATTTCTGATTGTATTTTCGTTGGCATTTGGTTCGCGCATTGCGGTTAAAATAGCCTTAAAAATTTCGCGACGTCCTTCATTGATTAATTCTTCTGATTCGCGCATGTAGATAAATCCACGTGAAAGAATGTCAGGCCCAGCTGTTATTTCTTGATTTTTTAAATCAATGGTAGCAACGACAACAACAAGTCCATCTTGGGATAACATTTGTCGATCTTTTAGCACTGCAGTACCAACATCACCAATTCCATTACCGTCGACATAAGTGTCGGCAGCAGGGAAATGATCAGCTACTCGGGCTGAATCAGCGGTTAGTGCTAATACGTCTCCGTTATCCATGATAAAGATGTTTTCAGAAGGTACACCAACTGCCTCACCTAATCCCGCGTGGACTTTCAGCATCCGATATTCACCATGGACTGGCATAAAGTATTTAGGTTTCATAAGAGATAACATCAATTTTTGTTCTTCTTGACCACCATGGCCAGAAGTATGAATGTTATTGATCTTACCATAAATTACATTGGCACCGGCTTCTTCTAGCAGATTGATCACGTGATTAACTGATTGAGTATTTCCAGGGATCGGCGAAGAAGAGAAGATTACAGTATCATTTGGATGAATTTTAATTTGCTTATGAGTTCCGTTAGCAATACGAGCGAGGGCAGCCATTGGTTCTCCTTGAGAACCAGTCGATAGGATTAACACTTTTTCAGGTGGTAATTTATTGGCCTCATGGGCGTCAATTAACATATCTTCAGGAATATCTAAATAACCTAAAGCTAATCCGTTTCTGACTGCTGTATCCATTGAACGCCCGAAGATAGCAATTTTACGACCATGCGCTAAAGCAGATTCGGTAGCCATTTGAACTCGAGACATATTTGAAGCAAAGGTAGCAAATATAATTCGACCAGTAATATCATCAAATAATTGATCAATTGTTTTACCTACCCAGCGTTCAGACTTTGAAAACTCAGCACGTTCGGCGTTAGTTGAATCCGACATTAATAAGAGAACACCCTCAGCACCCAAACGTGCCATTTTTTGCAAGTTAGGTGGCTGGTGGGTAGTTGGAGTCAGATCAAATTTAAAATCACCTGTCTCGACAATTACGCCAACTGGTGTATGAACTGCGACTCCAAATGTATCGGGAATCGAGTGGGTAGTTCGGAAAAACTCAACTGATAATTCACCGAATGTTAAAACATCATCTTCGCCAATGATATTTAGTTCAGTACGGTTAGTTAGACCATGTTCTTCTAATTTATTTGTGATCAGAGCAGCTGCTAGGGGACCAGCATAAACTGGTACGTTTACAGCTTCCAAGAAAAAATGAATGGCTCCAATATGATCTTCGTGCCCGTGGGTAATTACCAAACCGCGCACTTTATCAATATTTTCTACAAGATATGAATAATCAGGAATAACATAATCGATTCCTAATAGTTCATCTTCTGGAAACTTAACTCCGGCGTCAATGACGACGATGTCATCACCATATTGTACGGCATAAGTATTTTTCCCGATTTCTCCTAGACCACCTAAAGCATAAACTGCTGCTTCATTAGGTTGTACATCAATATCCATTGCCATATTAGAACTCCGTTAATTTAAACCGTTCACCAAGGCTTTGTTGCTCATAAGTCAACGCAGCCTCAGAAAGCTCTTCGATTTGCTCAACATTGTATTCGGTGTTAGTTTCAACCGCCAAACGAGCAGTTGGTAAATCAGGTGCCTCAATGTAAAGTGACTTAGTGCTTTCCCGCTTGGGGTTTTGAGTCTTAGTTGGTTGGAAATAAACTTTGTAAATCATATTGATTTAGCTCCTTTTAATAAAATAATTTTTTTCTGAGCCCTTTTCATCGTTTTAAAAGACTCGAAATGTGCTAACAGAAATGTTTCCTGACTAATATTGTAACATGAATTAAGGTTTAAGTAATAATAGAACCCTTGGGTTAGGCGTAAAAGTGAAATGAGACCTACTTAAAAAATCCCATAAATCAAACTATTTTAGTCTAATTTATGGGATTATATATATTTTATTCATTAACCGCTAGTTGATCTTGACTAGCATCTGGATGGTAATCACCACCCTTTACACCAGTATATTCTTCAAGTGTTGAAATCTTTTTTTTATTCATTGTAGTAGCATTGTTAATGCCAACATAGCGGAGATGCCATTCTTCACCAATATAACCGGTTTGTGTGCTGGAATGTCTAGGGAATCGGATAATAAGTCCATACTTATAAGCGTTATTTTGCAACCATTTGTACATCTTATCATCCGTTGGTAGCTGACCATTTTGACCAGTTAAATCAAAGGCTAAACCACTTTGATGTTCTGAGTAACCTGGACGAGCAGAGAAAGTATCGGCTTCCTTTTGACCATGATTTGCGACATAATTATTGTATAATGTTGTTTGATATTGGTATGATCGATAACCAGAAACTTGGTTTGAAATTGGAAAGCCGGCTGCTTGAAGGGCTGCAATGATTTCATTCTTTGCTTGATTAGCATTTTCGGAAAGACCACCTCCATCAGGGTTATTAGTATCTAAAGCGCCTTTAAATGGATTATAATCTTGAGTTAGAGGATGCTTTTTATTTACTACTAGTAAATTATGATCCGTATGGTAGGTCGGTTTTGTCGCAAGACTGCTTTTTTCTTTTGTTTTAAGAATAGTCTTATTTTGCATAGTGGGTTGATTAATGTGGTGATTCCAAGCCCATATTAAACCGATCAGTAAACAAATGATTAACGAAAAAGTTAATAATCTTTTTTTTAACATCTTACTCTCCTTCAAAATTCGTAGCTAGTATGCAATATTATACTTTAAAACACAATAAATTAGTAATGATATGAACAATAAACATAGGTATGTTAACCTATGCAAAAATATTAAGGTATAGCGGAGGAAAAAATAAATGACAATAGTCTTAATTATCGGGGCCATTATTATCATTGGTATTTTATTAACGATTAGAATTAAGCATCTTGTTGGCCGTCGTAAGACAGAAATTGAAATTATTCATTCTCAGCAGTTGGTGAATGAGGCTATTAATTATTTATTTAAAAATACGACGTTTGAGCATGGATTAAAGTTACCAAAGAATATCAATTCAACATTAACTGCTAATATTTGGGGTCATAATGTTATGGCGTTTGAAATTAAAATTTATTATGAGCAACGGTTGGATCCAAAAGAACTACAACAGCATTTTAATAATGATTTAAAGCAATATTGTGCTGATAAAAATCTACCTAAACTTGATACTGAGATTGCACCAATTGTTATCACTGATTTATGGTATGACCAAATTCATCCCATTTTGCATATTGATGTTGCAAATGTAAGCAACCAGCAAACCGTTGCTTATTTACATGATCTAAAGAAATTAAACCAACCATTTCAAACATAACTTAAATTCACAAATTAGGTTATAATTAAAGTTAATGATAAAAACGTATATGGAGGCGTACATAAATGTATCTAATGAAAGATATCGTCCGAGACCCATCAGAAGTCTTGCGACAGCAGGCTGGGAAAGTCGAATTTCCTTTAAGTGCTGATGATCAGGCTGCTATGCACAATATGATGGAATATCTAGTGATTAGCCAGGACGAAGAATTAAACGAAAAATATGATTTGCGACCAGGAGTTGGGCTAGCAGCCCCTCAAGTTGGCATATCAAAGCAGTTCTCAGCTATTTTAATTCCTGAAGAAGATGAACAAGCTTGGGATGATGAAGCTGAAGATTTTGAAGATAGTGTGGAAGAAGAGGAACCTAAGTATTTCTTCAAAGGAGTGATCTTTAATCCAGTTATTATTCGACAATCTGTTAAGCAATGTGCTTTAACTATTGGGGAAGGTTGTCTTTCAGTTGATGAAGATCGACCTGGTTATGTTCATCGTTCATATCGAATTACAGTTCGCTATCAAGATGAACTAGGTGAAAGTCACGACTTGAAGTTGGAAGGTTATCCAGCAATTGTGTTCCAACATGAAATTGATCATTTAAAGGGAACTCTTTATTATGATCATATTAAAAGTGATGAACCATGGCATCAAATTGATAATGCCAAATATTTGGGGTAATAAAATATGAAAAGTGATTTAAATTTCGACTATCCCCTTTTGAATGGGTGGTCAAAAGAGGACATTATTAAAGTCAGCGCACTTTATTCATCAGTGGCAAAAGCTTATGAAGGTGGAGTTGAAGTAGACAAGTTGCTAAATGCGTATCAAGGCTTTAAATCGGTTGTAACTAGCAAAAGTGAAGAAAAACAACTTGGTCGGCAATTTGAAACGACTTCAGAATATAGTATTTATCGGACAATTCAAGCAGCGCGCCAAACTAATAAAAAGGTTTTGATGATGGAGGCCTAGATGGACAAATTGCCGATTAATAATGCGCAATTGGATACCTTAGTTTTGGAATGGATGGATGAAATTCGTCAATTTATTTTGAAAGAAATAAAAAATCCATTAACTATTAAAACTAAAAGTAATGCCCGTGATTTAGTCACTAATTTAGATCGTACTGTTGAACAAATGTATATTGCAAAGATTAAACAATTAAATCCAGCAGCTCGAATTTTAAGTGAAGAGGGATTTGGGGATGAAGTTAATAATCTAGACGGCCCAGTTTGGATTATTGATCCTATTGATGGTACGATGAATTTTGTCAAACAACATGATGAATATGCTTCCATGCTAGCTTATTTTTATGATGGCGAGGCTCAAGGAGCTTGGATTATGGATGTTGTTAAAAATGAAGTCGTTCATGGGGGGCCTACACAAGGTGTCCGATTAAATAAAGCCACAATGGAAGAACCGACTGAGAATAAATTAGATCAAAGTATAATTTCTTTTTCAGGGACTCATTTGTTATATGATCATTATCAATATCAAAACATTGCCCGAATGGCTCTAGGTTATCGGGTTTATGGTTCCGCGGGTATTTCATTTATTCGGCTATTAAAAGGTCAATGTGGAGGATTTACCAGTGTCTTAAAACCTTGGGATTTTGCGGCAGGATTAGTCCTATGCCGGAGTCTAGGGTTACAAGTAGAAACACTTGACGGTCAACCGTTAGACATGTTATCATCAAATGTCATCTTAGCATCTCAAAAACAGGTTATGGCAGACATTAAAATGTTGACAAATACGTCAAGTAACCTTTAAAAGGTCAATTTGGCGTTTTATTTTGTGACATTTGGTGTAGAATAGTAAAAAGAAATTAAAGTGACGAAAACGTCAAGGAGAACAGGAATTTGGCAAAACGCGATAATATTCGTAACATTGCAATCATCGCCCACGTCGATCATGGTAAGACCACGTTGGTGAATGAATTATTGAAGCAATCAGATACATTGGATGCTCGTAATAACATTACTGATCGAGCAATGGATACAAACGATCTTGAAAAAGAACGTGGAATCACAATCTTAGCTAAAAACACAGCCGTTAAGGTTGGAGATAAGCAAATTAACATCGTTGATACTCCCGGCCACGCTGACTTCGGTGGTGAAGTTGAACGTATCATGAAGATGGTTGATGGAGTTTTGTTGGTTGTTGATGCCTTTGAAGGAACAATGCCACAAACTCGTTTCGTTTTGAAAAAGGCTTTTGAACAAAACTTAACTCCAATTGTGGTAGTTAACAAAGTTGACCGTCCAGGGGCTCGTCCTTCTGAAGTAGTCGATGAAGTTTTGGATTTGTTCATTGAGCTTGGAGCTGATGAAGAACAATTGGAATTCCCAGTTATCTTTGCTTCAGCTATGAACGGAACATCTTCATTAGATCCAGAAGTTGATAAGCAAGAACACACAATGAAGCCTGTCTTTGACAAGGTATTCGAAACAATTCCAGCCCCTGAAGATAATTCAGATGAGCCATTGCAATTCCAAGTTGCTTTGCTTGACTATAATGACTTCCTTGGTCGTATTGGTATTGGACGTGTCTTCCGTGGAACTATCAAGCTTGGTGATTCTGTTGAGTTATGAAATTAGATGGAACAACTCAAACTTTCCGAGTTACTAAGTTGTTTGGATTTATTGGACTTGACCGAGTTGAAATCGAACAAGCCGAAGCTGGTGACTTGATTGCACTTGCTGGAATGGAAGAAATTTCAGTTGGTGAAACAGTTGCTGATCCTGAGCATCCTGAAGCATTGCCTGTTTTGCGTATCGATGAACCAACTTTGCAAATGACTTTCCGTCAAAATGACTCACCGTTCGCTGGTCGCGAAGGTAAGTTTGTAACGGCCCGTCAAATTGAAGATCGTCTTCGTCGAGAATTGCATACTGACGTTTCTTTGCGTGTTGAAGATACTGATGAAGCTGGTGCTTGGTTAGTCTCTGGTCGTGGTGAATTGCACCTTTCTATCTTGATTGAAACAATGCGTCGTGAAGGCTTTGAATTACAAGCTTCTCGTCCACAAGTTATCTATCGTGAGATTGATGGCGTTCAATCAGAACCGTACGAATCTGTTCAAATTGATACACCAGATGAATATGCTTCATCTGTTATCGATTCATTGAACCAACGTAAGGGTGAAATGTTAAACATGGAAGCTATGGGAAACGGACAAACTCGTTTGTCTTACGTAGCTCCTTCACGTGGTTTGATCGGATATTCAACTGAATTCTTATCAGCAACCCGCGGATATGGAATTTACAATCACACTTACGAAGACTACCGTCCAATCGTTCGTAACTGGGAACCAGGTCGTCGTAATGGTGCCTTAGTTTCAATTACACAAGGAACAACGACTAATTACGCCATCATGGGTGTTGAAGATCGTGGACAAATGTTCGTTGGAGCTGGAGTTGAAGTTTATGAAGGAATGATTGTTGGAATGAATTCACGAGATAACGATATCTCTGTGAACGTTACTAAGTTAAAGCCACAATCAAACGTTCGTTCTTCAAACAAGGATCAAACTTCATCAATCAAGACTCCTCGTGAGATGGGATTGGAAGCTTCTTTGGAATTCTTGAACGAAGATGAATATGTTGAAGTAACTCCAGAAAACGTTCGAATTCGTAAGGATATCTTGAATACTTCTGAACGTGAGAAGTATGCTAAGCGTCGTAAGATGTCTCAACAATAATATTTAATAAAAGTTAAAAAGGATAATATTTTAAATTTTAGGTGTTACGTTCATTGCGTAAATTTAAGTTTTAGAAAAATTATATTTTTAACATAAATCGAGAGACCGGGATAGTTTTTGTCCAGGCTCTCTTTTTATTTAAACTAAAATGGTTAAACTTCAATTAGAATCAGTATTTTTGCAGAAAAATTAGTATATAATATTATTATTAACTCTTTGGAGAAATATGAGGGGACCGGTTTGGTAAAATTATTTAAAAAAATACAATATCGGATGCGTTATTTTGACTGGTGGATTGCGATATTAGTCTTAGCGCTAATGTCTTTTGGAAGTGTAATGTCTTTTTCTGCCAGTGCTGGTATGTTAACGGGTACGCCGTCAGGTACATTATTTAAGCAACTATCATTTTATTTGATGGCTTTTATTATGATGCTAGTTGGTTATCATGCATCCAAAAAATGGATTGATTCATTAGGGGCTATTGCCTATATGATGTATTTCATCTCATTATTCTTGCTATTAACGACTTTTTTCTTTCCACCAATTAATGGAGCTAGAGGTTGGATTGTGTTGGGACCAATCTCTATTCAACCCGTGGAACTTTATAAGGTCTGTTTAATTTTATGGGGATCATTTGCCATGACCCGTAATCACGATAATAAATATAATTTTATACATCTTGGATGGATCAGATTTGCCTTTGTCTGTGTAATATTATTTCTTTTCCCAGATACTGGAGGATTCATTATTACCACTGGTATCATGGCCGTGATTATTTTGGCCTCAGGTGTAAAAAAAAGGTTTTCGGTAATCGTAATAACTGGAGTTATATTAATATGGCAAGTTGGATTACGGGCTTTAGAACCAATTTTGTCACTGTCTACACATTATAGCTTGCAGCGTTTTACTGCATATCTAAATCCATGGAAGTATGCGCAGACAACCGGAAATCAAGTTATTAATTCTTATTACGCCATTAGTAATGGTGGTTTATTTGGGCGTGGATTAGGACGTAGTTTACAAAAAAACAGTAATTTGCCAGAACCAAATACCGACTTTATTATGGCAGTAGTTAGTGAAGAAATGGGGGCTATTGGAGTTGCTTTGGTTGTCATAGCACTTGTTATTATTAGTTGGCGGTTGATTTATTTTGCATTCCGTACGCCTTCAATGCGTTATCGTTTACTATTGGTTGGATCAGCTAGTTACTTGTTACTGCAAATCATTGTTAATTTAGGCGGAGTCGTTGGAGCGTTACCAATTACCGGAGTTACTTTTCCTTTAATTTCAGTGGGAGGTTCGTCGATATTATCATTAGGACTAATGTTTGCCATTGATTTAAATGTGATTAAGCAAATTAAGATTGAAAAAGAATTGTATTTAGCTGATAAAAAGAAGGGACAGGCTTAAGAATGGAATTAGAAATTAAACCTCGTCGGAGTGTGATTGTTTATCTAAATAATGTTAAGCAAGCAAAACAATTACGACGCTTTGGAGTGATTGAATATATCTCAAATAAGTTGAAATATGCGGTTATTTATATGGATGAAGCTGATATTGAGAAAAAGCAAATTTTAATTAGTCGTTTAGGGTTTGTAAAATCAGTTGAAATTTCCAATTGGCCTGAAGTTGATTCAACTGTTGGTAGCAATCAAGATAGTGTAGCCTTTGCCGTTGATGAATTTGAATTAGCTGACATGGTTGGGGCTGATGATGAATTATAGGGGAAGGTTAAAATGCGAATTATAAGTGGAGATTATAGAGGCCGTGCGTTAAAGGCGGTCCCAGGTTCGGCAACGCGCCCTACCACAGATAAGATCAAAGAAGCTGTCTTTAATTTAATCGGCCCTTATTTTGATGGGGGTCGCTCATTAGATTTATATGCTGGTTCTGGTGGATTAAGTATTGAAGGGGTTTCACGAGGAATTGAAGAAGCGGTCTTAGTTGACCGACAATTTGCAGCAATTAAAACAATTCAATCTAATGTGGCGGTTACTAAGGAGAGCGAAAAATTTACCGTTATCAAAAGTAGTGCAGATCAAGCGATTCAACGCTTAAATGGACAACAGGCTTTTGATTTGTTCTATTTCGACCCGCCTTATGCTAAACAAACAATTCAAGCAGATGTTGAAAAGTTATCAGCAGCTAATTTAATTGCTGATAATGCTATTTTAATGGCTGAAACTGATCAGGAAGCACAATTACCAGATCAAATTGGGGGCTTCGAATTATGGAAGCAAAGAGAATATGGAATTACAGTAATTACAATTTATCGTTTTAAGGGGTGATTTATGATGCGTAAAGTTATTTTTCCAGG
>AEKF01000044.1_pt1 | contig 26483 bp, 23 predicted proteins | sample 342668 | NCBI WGS metagenome assembly AEKF01 (sample SAMN02954267, study PRJNA50815) | food metagenome | biome: terrestrial; feature: fermented food; material: kimchi; isolation source: Jonggazip commercial cabbage kimchi | place: South Korea | collected 2009-06 | reverse complement strand
TATATTGCTGATTCAGGAGAGCCGTTGAAACGAGTGCGTGGACGTCGTGGATTAGATATTCTAAATGAATTACGCGAAAATCAAACTATTCCTCTTGAAATGTGGGATGGTGATTATGAAGATATTAAGGAAGTTGATGAAAAATTAATTCGGTTAGCCCAAGAATTAGACGGGGTTTTAGTTACTAATGATTTTAATTTAAATAAGGTGACTACTTTCCAAAATGTTGAAGTTTTGAACTTAAATGCCTTAGCTAGTGCATTACGAGCACAAGTAGCGGTAGGTGATCAATTACAAGTAGTTTTGGTTAAAAACGGTCGTGAACGTCAACAAGCAATTGGTTATTTGGATGATGGAACGATGGTGGTGGTTGAGGACGGAAAGAAGCATCTTCAACAACAAGTTAAAGTTGAAGTTACGTCAAGCTTACAGACAGATGCTGGTCGAATGATCTTTGGAGATTATTTAGCAACGGTATAACTTGAAAAGTAAGACTTAATAGCGTAAATTTAGTATTGTTTTGGGAATTATTGAATATAATAAATTAATAAAGAAGGTAGAATTAAATGACTGAAGTCACAGATAAAAAAGTTCGCGTACGTTATGCACCCTCACCAACTGGATATTTACACATTGGAAATACACGGACGGCCTTATTTAACTGGTTGTTTGCCCGGCATTTTGGTGGTGAATTTATTGTTCGAATTGAAGATACTGACACATCAAGAAATATTGAGGATGGAGAAGAATCACAATTTGATAATTTGAACTGGTTAGGTCTTGATTGGGATGAATCACCTCGTAATCCTGGTAAATATGGACCTTACCGCCAATCAGAGCGTCTTGATATCTACAAGCGTTATATTCAAGAATTGTTAGATCGTGATCTGGCCTATTATTCATATAAGACTTCAGAAGAATTAGATGCTGAACGTGAAGCGCAAGTGGCTGCTAAGCAAGCACCTCATTATGTCTATGAGTATGAAGGTATGAGTGGTGAAGAAATTAAAGCGGCTCAAGAAGCAGCTCAAGCCAAAGGATTACCAGCGGTTGTACGTTTCCGTGTACCAAAAGATAAGCTTTATGCATGGCAAGACCTTGTTAAGGGCCATGTTGAAATTGGATCTGAACAAATTGGTGGTGATTGGGTTATTCAAAAGGCTGATGGAATGCCTACTTATAACTTTGCGGTTGTAGTAGATGACCATTTGATGGAAATATCACACGTTTTGCGTGGGGATGAGCACGTTTCAAATACGCCTAAGCAATTAATGATTTATGATGCCTTTGACTGGGAAGCACCTGTTTATGGACATATGACTTTGATCTTGAATGCTGAAACTGGTAAAAAATTATCAAAGCGTGATAACAATGTCATTGCGTTTATCTCACAATATCGTTCATTGGGGTACTTACCTGAAGCTATGTTAAACTTTATTTCATTGCTTGGGTGGTCACCAGTAGGCGAAAAAGAAATTTTCACCAAGAAACAATTAATTAAGATGTTTGATCCGGAGCGATTGTCAAAGTCACCTGCTAAATTTGATAACAAAAAGTTAGAATGGGTTAACAATCAATGGGTGAAGAAGATTGATGAAGGCGTATTATTTGATAAATTAATTACAGAATTAATTGATGCTAAATTAATCACACCTGATGAGTTAACTACGGAAAAGCTACAATGGGTTCGACGTGTGATGGCGCTTCATCAAGACGGTATTTCATATACTTCACAAATTGTTCCATTGGTTAAGCCGGTTTTCTTTGACTTAACGGCTAAAGATGATTTGGGTTCTGATTCAATGGACTGGATGGAAAAAGATTACGTTCCATCATTGTTGAAGCGATGGATTGAAATGTTAGAAGCAATGCCTGTCTTTGATGCTGGATCAATTGTCGCTTCAATCCGAAGCTTGCAAAATGAAATGGATGTTAAGGGTCGTGATTTGTGGATGCCATTACGTATTTCAGCTTCACGGGTCAACGAAGGACCTAACTTAGGTGATGTAATGGAATTGTTAGGTCGCGAAGCTTCAATCAAAAATATTAAAGAATTCATTTAAAGATAAAATTAATTCCTGTTAGATCTCTTGTTTTTTAATAGGAACCTTGTATACTTTTAAATATAAACTTTGAACGGCCTAGTAAATTTTAAATCGGGTTTTAGAGAGCGGTGATTGGTGAGAAATCGCCCCGATTAATTTTGAATTTCAGCCGGGAGTTGATTAATTGATAAGATTAATCCGGTTCATTCTCGTTATTGAATGCCGTAAGTGTTAGGTTTTTGGCCTGACAAAACTTGGGTGGTACCACGTTAATTAGACGTCCCTTTGGCTTTTTAAGCCGAAGGGACTTTTTTATTTATTATGATTAATTTCAAAAAGAGGAGTGTGAGCATGAGTTTAATTCAAGATTTAGAAAAACTACGGCAACAAGCTTTACAAGATATTGATGAAAAAAGTAAAAATGCACAAGACTTACAAAATGCACGTGTTAATTGGTTAGGTAAGAAGGGTTCATTGACGAATATTTTGCGGGGGATGAAAGACTTAACACCTGAAGAACGCCCAACAGTGGGATCAATGGCTAATGAAATTCGTGATGCCATCACGGATGCAATTGCAGAACGACAAGTTGAATTTGAAGCAGCTGCTTTGGAACGTCAATTACAAAAAGAAACATTGGATGTTACACTGCCTGGTCGTAAAGTTCAACAAGGACAGCCCCATGTGTTACAACAAATTATTGATGAACTAGAAGATCAATTTATGGGAATGGGTTATCAAGTCATTGCTGGTCCTGAAGTCGAGCAAGACAAATATAACTTTGAAATGATGAACTTGCCAAAAGACCACCCAGCTCGTGATATGCAAGATACATTTTATATTACGTCTGATCTCTTGATGCGGACACAAACTTCACCAGTACAGGCCCGAACATTAGAACAACACGATTTTACTAAGGGTCCATTAAAGATGATATCACCCGGGCGAGTTTACCGACGTGATACTGATGATGCAACACATTCACATCAATTCCATCAAGTTGAAGGTTTAGTGATTGATAAAAATATTACGATGGGAGACTTAAAGGGAACCCTTTTGGCAGTCGCTCATCAATTATTTGGTTCTGATCATGATATTCGTTTACGACCATCTTATTTCCCCTTCACAGAGCCTTCTGTTGAAGTTGACATATCTTGGGGACCAGTAACTGCTAAAACAAAGCCAGAAGATATTGAATGGATTGAAGTTTTGGGAGCTGGGATGGTTCATCCTAATGTTTTGGAAGCAGCGGGTGTCGATTCAAGTGTTTATGGGGGCTTTGCCTTTGGAATGGGTCCAGATCGATTTGCCATGCTAAAGTATGGGGTTGAAGATATTCGTAATTTCTACCTCAATGATATGCGCTTCTTAACGCAATTTGACCAGAAAGGATAATTAATATGAGAGTATCAACAAATTGGCTAAAAGATTATATGAAGATTGATTTACCAATCAATGAATTAGCCGAAAAAATTTCACGGACTTCTGTTGAGATTGAAGGACAATCCCAAATGCAAGGGAACATGAAAAAAGTCGTTATTGCGAAGGTTTTAACAGTTGAACCACATCCTGATTCAGATCATATGGTAATTACGCAAGTTGACGCCGGAGAAGAAGAACCAGTTCAAATTGTCACGGGGGCACCTAATATTGCAGAAGGACAAACTGTTATTTTAGCCAAGCATGGTTCAGTCATTGGAAATGGCGTTAAGATTAAAAAAGGAAAACTTCGTGGAGTTCGCTCAAATGGAATGCTTTGTGCTTTGCAAGAAGTTGGGCTTGATGATAAGTTAGCGCCTAAGGAGTTGGAAGCTGGAATTTGGGTCTTTAACGAAGATGATGCTAAAGATTTAAAGCCTGGTGATGATGCTTTTCATGCGCTTGGAATGGATGATGATATCTTAGAGACTGGGATCACACCTAATCGTGCAGATATGCTATCGATGAATGGAACGGCATTTGAAGTTGCTGCGATGTTAGGTGTACCTATGACGTTGCCAAAGTTTGAGTTACATGAAGCAACGCAAAAAACTAATGAGACTTTACAAGTTGAAGTGCCAAAGGAACTGGCAACTACTTACGGCGTTCGCGTTGTTAAGAATGTAGCAGTTAAGGATTCGCCTCTTTGGATGCAAAAGCGTCTTTGGAATATGGGAATTCGACCAATTAATAATATTGTAGATATTACTAATTATTTAATGTTAATGTATGGTCAACCCCTACATGCATTTGATTATGATAAATTACCAAGTACTAATTTGAAAGTTCGGACAGCTCAAGCTGGTGAAAAATTAGTGACATTAGATGATGTTGAGCGAGAAACAAGTGCGGGCGATATCTTAATCACAGCGGATAATGAACCGTTAATGTTTGCTGGAGTGATGGGTGGAGCTTCAACCAGAGTTACTGATCAAACCCAAACTGTGGTCTTAGAAGCGGCTATTTTTGAACCAACATCCATTCGGCATACTGCACGTGATCAAAATCTTCATTCTGAAGCTTCACAACGCTTTGAACGAGGAGTTGATGAAAGTATGACGCTCGTAGCATTAGATCATGCAGCAGCCCTTATGGCTGAATTAGCAGGTGGTGATGTTTTGGCGGAACCGGTTATTGCTCAAAGTAAAACAATTAGTTTACCTGTTGTGTCAATAACTTTGGAATACATTAGACATGTCTTAGGAATGGAAATTACGGTCACAGAGGTTGGGGATATATTTGATCGCTTGCAATTTGCTTATCAAGAAGATCAAGGCGAATTCAAGGTTGAAATTCCAACCCGCCGTTGGGATATTTCAATTTCAGCGGATCTAGTGGAAGAAGTAGCACGGATGTATGGTTATGATAATTTACCAACAACCTTACCAGTAGGGGAAATGACACCTGGTCAATTAACCCCAGCACAGACTTTGATTAGAGCTAGTCGTCATACATTAGAGGGCTTGGGTCCTAAATCAAGCTATGTCATATGTATTGACGACACCGAAAAAGGCAAAACATTTCCAATTAGAAGCTGGGATGCCCGTACAATTAAATTATCCAATGTCACAAGATCGTCAGCAAACACGTAGTTCATTGTTGACGGGGTTGTTAGATGATACAGCTTATAATATTGCTCATAATCAAAATGATGTGGCTTTGTATGAACAAGGACGTATTTTTATTGCTGATTCTGATCAAACTCAACAACCACGAGAAATTGAGCATTTAGCAGGAGTTATTTCAGGAAACTGGCACCAACGTTCTTGGGCTGATGCAGCAGAAGCAGTCGATTTTTATGCATTGAAAGGAATTGTTGAACGGTTATTAGAAAATTATAAATTTAAGCAAGAAATTAAATTTGTACCAATTGATCGACACGTCGAAATGCATCCTGGACGAACAGCAGATATTTTTGTTGGTGAAGTTTATGTGGGGATGGTTGGTCAAATCCATCCTTTGATTGCTAAAGAGTACAAAATCAATGAAACCTTTGGATTTGAATTGAATTTGGATACAATTATTGATTTGAAAAAGTTAAAGACGCAATATAACGAGGTTTCACGTTATCCTGAGATTTCAAGAGATATCGCTGTATTGGTCAATAAAGAATTAGATGCTGCTACTTTGCAAAAGACTATTGTACAAGCTAGTGGTCGCTATCTAGAAAAAGTTGAACTATTTGATGTTTATACCGGAATGAATGTTGGTAGCGATCAAAAATCATTGGCTTATACTTTAACTTTTGTTGATCGAGAAAATACGCTAACTGATGATGTCGTGACTGGAGCAGTAGAAGCAATTACTAATACGCTTGAAGAAACATATAATGCTGAAATTCGTTAATATTACTTCGTTTTTTTAAACAAATTAGGCGTTTTATGAATGAAATGGTAAAATAAATGGGATTGGGATAATTGTTTCCAATCCCATTTTTAGTACCTGTTTTTCAGGTTATTTAAAATAATATTAATTTGTATTAACGAGATAGATCCATTTAAGAAAAACCGGAGTACTTAGCATAGCTTATAATTTTCGTTGATCGAATTTATATGAAATTATCACGAATGAACAGAAATGGTTTTTGATCATAGAAGCTTCTGATTGAAACTATGGACTGAATTTATATAAAAGTAATAGGGGAATTTAATATGCCATTTGAACCGCGAAATTCGCGTTACGAAAAATCTAAAAAAGGATTTTTAAAACGTGATAAACCTAAAGATCAGCCTAAAGAAGCACCTGATGAAAAATCAACGTTACTAGACGATAATCAATTAGAATCCAAACGTTTGACACCTCAATTAAAGGAAGAAACATTGACTAAACCAAAGCCAAACGATCAGCCAAAACAAAACGACGCTAAACCAATCCAAAACGTTCAGATTGAGAATAATTCAGCTAAAGAAGAGCTTCCTGCGAAACTGGAGGCATCCGTAGAAATAGATCATCTGACTAAAGATCAGCGTCTCACAGATGAAACTGTAGAATCACTATCTAGACGTTCACGTTTAAATTCAAATAAAGCTAAAAAACAGACGAAGAAGGTGGCACCAAAAGTTGTCTCTGAGCGTCCGATTAAAACTAAGAAATCTAAAGTGACTCGTGGTAAACAACAACGACGTCCTAAGGCTAAAAAGGTAAGTGGGAAACGTCGCGTAATGTGGATAATATTGGTCTTAGTTATTGTAATTGTTGGAGTGATAGGTTGGCGTGGAATTAGCGCTTATCAACAATCAAATAATTACAGTGCTATGCAACCAAAAAACAAGAAGAAACAAGAAGTTTATATTCCGCAAGGATCCACAGTGCAACAAATTGGACAAATTTTAGTTAACAAACATTTAGTTCATTCGAATAAAGCTTTTTTGCATTATGTTAACGCCCATGATGCTAACAATATGTTGGCAGGTTATTATCAATTGAGCCCCTCAATGCCGATGAATGTTTTAGTTAATCGACTCTTAAAGGGTGGTTCAGATACGCCCATTAATCATGATATGGTTTTAACGATGACTGAAGGTGAGGGGATCGATAGCTTTGCAAAAAAAGTCGGTAGTTCTAAGAAATTTACGGAAAAGGATTTTTTAGATAAAGTTAATGATCAAACCTTCTTGGAATCGCTAGCTAAAAAGTATCCTGAATTATTAACTTCAGCTATGTCGGCTAAAGACACTCGATATCGTTTAGAAGGATATCTTTATCCAGCGACATATGACTATACTCGGTATAAAACAGTAGAAGATCTCATTACTGCTATGGTAGATAAAACTGATACAGAAATGCGACCTTATTATAGTAAGATTAAGAAAAGTAATATGAACATGCAAGAACTTATGACCGTTCTTCATTAGTCCAAGGCGAAGGTGTCGGCGATAAGGATATGCGAATTATTGCGGGCGTATTCTTGAATCGATTGGATATTGATATGCCCATTCAATCTGATGTCGCTGTTAAATATGCATTGAAAACTGATAGAGTTAATTTATCAATTGATGATACGATGGTAGATTCACCATATAACTTATATCGGAATCCTGGTTATGGACCAGGTCCAATGAATAATCCAAGTATTCAAGCGGTTAAAGCTGTTTTGAATCCCAAGGATCGTCAGAAAAAGTACTTGTACTTTGTGGCTAATTTGAAGACAGGAGCTATTACTTATACTAAGAACCAAGATGATCATGATGCGGCGGTAGCTAAGGTTGATGATGTTAATCAAGGGATGGAAAATAAGTAAAAGGACTAGACATGCACAAAAAAACGATTAATTTAAATCCGTTACAGTGGCGTGCCAACACTCAGGCCTTATGGCTCAGCTTTTTAGGACCGGTTATTTTTATAGCCGGTTATTTTGCGTTTCGAGGTGTTGCGCCATTTGGTGATAATACAATTTTGACGGTTGATTTGGGACAACAATATATTGATTTTATTGCGTATTTGAAAGATAGTTTGCTGCAGGATCCTAGTCGCTTATTATATAGTTTTAGTAAAGGCCTGGGTGGTAATTTCTATAGTGATGGAGCGTATTATCTGTTTAGTCCATTTAACTTACTATTGCTACCATTTTCTAAAACAGGGCTACCATTAGGAATTTTTTTAGTTACTATTCTGCGTTATGGCTTGGCAAGTTTAAGTATGGCTTGGGCTCTACGCTTGATGCGTTGGCAAAATGGTTTTGCGTTATCCGTTTTTGGCTCGATTTATGCTTTAAGTGGCTGGATGTTAGTGAATCAATTAAATGTAATTTGGATCGATGTTGTGATCTTGCTGCCATTGATTGTAGCTTTTCTAGAACGTTATTTAGCTGGATATAGCTATTGGCCTTATATATTGCTATTATCATTAGCTTTTATCTGTAATTATTACATGACCTATATGGCTGGACTATTTTTGATTTTCTATTTTTTATGGCGTCTAACTTGGGAACCATATTCATTTTATGAACGTTTAAAATTGGCAGGTAAATTTATATTTTCATCATTGATGGGGATTGGTTTGTCAACGTTTGTGTGGTTACCAACGGCAATGACTTTGCATAACTCGAAGGGGCAGCATTTTTGGGAAAATGTAAAAAATGTTTTTGATAATACCCCTGTCGATTTAATAACTAAATTTTTCCCAGGTGCGTTTAATTTTAAACAAATAGAAACAGGTTTACCGAATATTTTCGTAGGAAGTTTGATTCTTATTCTATGTTGGTATTTTTTCACGACCAAAAATGTTCGTTGGCCCACACGTATTATGGGGGTCGTTGTGACCGCGTTTTTCGTAGTGTCAATGTTATATCAACCCCTCAATGTTGTCTGGCATGGATTCTCATTTCCTGTGTGGTATCCGTATCGGTTTAGTTTTGTATTTATTTTTTGGTTAATTTGGTTATCAGCTAGTGTTTGGTCGCCAAAAATTGAGTTTAGTAAATTTCAGGTTATTAGTTTAGCTGGGTTAGCAATAGCAGCAATTGGTTGGATTATTTATCGAATTGATCAATATGAGTATTTAAATCTGTATCAGATTGGTTTAGGTGCTACTATATTTACTTTGATTTTAATCGGATTGACACAAATACATAAGCATCCCTGGTGGATAGCTGTGATCGGTTTGCTGGTTGGAATTGATATGATAATTAACTCTGTGTTAACCCTTAATCATCTCAGTTATTTATCAAATAGTGAATATCAAACGGTTGTTAAGACTATTCAAAAGAATATCGATACTTTACCTCATAAAAGCAATGATTTTTATCGTGTAACGAAAAATTTTCAGCGAACTAAGGATGATCCAATGCAATTTGGTTATGCCGGAGGAAGTGTTTTTACATCGATGTTAGAAAATCAGCAAAGTGATTTGATGGCAACTTTTGGACAACCAGAAGGAGATAATTATATTGCTTACGGGGGAGGAACTTTAATTAGTGATAGCTTGTTAGGAATGCGTTACCTGTTACGTTTAGATCAAACGACTAATCAACAAATTCCGTCAGCAATGTTTAATGATAATCGATATGATGCACAAGAAAATTATAAGATGATCAGCCAGCAACAAGGGATTCAGGTGACGAAAAATAAAAACGCCTTACCTTTGATCTTTGCCTCTGATCCAACAGTACTTAATTTTAAAACGCATAATGATGATCCGATCAAAAATCAAAGTGATCTTTGGCAATCATTACTAGGTAGTGAGGATAAAGCTTTTCAAAATATTAATTTTAGTGGCGCTCAGGCGGAAAATCTAATGACACCTGAAACCGTGACCGGTGCTTTTTTGTCAAAAAATAATCAAAAAAAGAATGCAAGTTTGACTTTGTATTATCAAAAACAAGCATCAGGACCGACTTATTTAACTCTCGGGACTGCTTTGAATTCTGACAATTTAGAGCTACAGGTTGATGGTCAAATAATTTATCCGATTCCAGCACATCGACATACGATGATTTATACATTACCGGATAATGGTCAAGTGGGAGATCAACATCAAATTAAATTAATTTTGAAGACGAATACAGTATGGTTACAGAATGTCTCGTTATATGCTATGCGGCAGGATATTTGGGACAAACAAGCTAAGCAATTGCAAAAACAAGGTATTAAATATCAGACGGTCAAATCCAATGATATTAAAGGAACCATCAATGTTCCTAAAGGAGAAAATGTTTTGATGTCGACCATTCCTTATTCTAAAAATTGGTCAGTATCGATTGATGGACGTGAGGTCAATACAGTTAAAGTTGCTGGTAATTTCTTGGGGGCGGTTGTATCATCAGGAGATCATAGAATTGAATATGAATATAAGGTGCCACTATTACATGAAGGCCTATTTATTTCCATTGGATTTATGATCTTTTTATTGGGGATGAGTTGGTCAGAAAGTTCTAAGCGTCGACATTCCTTACATGAATAATCTTTACAACTAATTAAGATCGTGGTATCTTGATTTTTAGTTTAGATGGTAAAAACCATTAATTAAAATTATATAAATTATTATAGGGGGCCAATTATGGCAGATGAAAAAACATACCCAATGACACTTGAGGGAAAGCAAAAATTAGAAGCGGAGTTAAATGAATTGATCACGGTGCGCCGTGGTGAAGTTACTGCCGCAATTCAAGAGGCGCGTTCCCATGGTGATCTATCTGAAAATTCAGAATATCAATCAGCTAAGGATGAACAAGCTTTCATGGAAGGCCAAATTAAGTCTTTGCAGAATATGTTAGATAATTCTGAAGTCATTGATTCGAGCTCCATTGCTGCCGATGAAGTTTCAGTTGGTAAGACGGTTACCTTTCAAGAAGATGGGGATGAACCAGAATCTTATACTATCGTAGGTTCAATTGAAGCTGATCCCGATGACGGTAAAATTTCTAATGAATCACCGATTGGAAAAGCCTTGATAGGACATAAGGTGGGCGACATGGTCAAAATTACTACTGAAAATGGTTTCTCGTTTGAAGTTAAAATTATTTCAGTAACCTTAGCATAAATAATACCGTTTAACGGGGTGATAAGTTTTTTGAAATGAGCATTGGCTGATTTTGAAAAACTTATTTTTTTCCAGGATATTCTTGAATAATGAAACGAGTAGATTTTGTTAATTGTCTATGTAGAATGTGATAGAATAAAACTAACTAAATTATAAGAAATTAAGGTGTGATGAATGCAACAGCCAAGACGTAAAAAGAAAAATAGGCGGGCACCCAATTCATTAACTCGTATTCCCGTACGGTTAAATGTTTTGCTAGGAATTGTAATTTTGCTGTTGGTTTTACTAGGCTTGCAGTTGGCAAACTTGCAAATTCGTCGCCAAGCTAGTTTTAAAGAAGAAGTTAACTCAAGCGCTACCAATTTAGAAAAAGAGCGTGTACAGCGGGGTCGAATTTACGATGATACTGGAAAAGTAATCGTTGATAATAAGGGGACTCAAGCGATTACATATCGTAAGCCCAAAAGCACTAGTGAGGCAGAGATGTATCGAGTCGCTAATGAGACTGGTAAATATCTTAAGGTGGATACCGATCAATTGGCACCAACTAATTACGCAACTTATTATGTATTAGATAAAAAAAGAGCTGAAAAAGTTGGCCGTTCAATTAAGAATTTAGCTACTTATGGAACTGATGAGTGGATGCGTCAAGTGACTAAATATGTCATGACGCATGAGGATGATTTTCCTATGACTGGTCAACAAAAGAATAATGCCATGTTGTATCAAAAGATGTCAGGAGCATATGCATTATCGACGGTTTATTTGAAGACCAACGATGTGACAGATAAAGAAATTGCTAATATTGGGGAACGTCAATCTAAAATGCCAGGGGTGAAGGTTGGAATTTTCTATACTCGTGAGTATCCGAATGGGGATGGAATGAGTTCAATTATTGGTTCTGTTTCAAATTCAAAGTCAGGATTACCTGAATCAGAAGTTAATACTTTGTTGACGCAAGGATATAGTCGTGATGACAGTGTAGGAACTTCATATCTTGAAAAATACTATGAATCGGCTTTGAGTGGGAGTAAGAAAATTATTTCTGTGGGAAGTAATGATTCAAAACAAACAGTAGTACAAAGTGGTCAAGCTGGATCAAATTTGAACTTAACAATTAATTCTAAGTTCCAAGAAGATTTGCAAAAAATTCTGGAAGAAAATATTCCAGGTGGTTTAACAGAAGGTGCTTATGCTGTAGCCATTAACCCTAAGACTGGTGGGTTGTATGGAATGGCTGGAGTACACCGTGATAATGAAACTGGGAAGTTAACATCAGATGCTTTGGGTAATATTAATCGAGCACAGGTTGTCGGATCGGTTGTTAAGCCGGCCATGATTACTACTAGTATGATGAATAATGTAATTAGTCCTCAAAATAATGCAGTTAATGATGTGCCAATTCAAATTGCGGGAACGGCGAAGAAGTCATCTTGGTTTAATCAAGATGGTAGTGTTCCATTAACAGCTGAAACAGCCCTACAAAATTCTTCAAATTCGTACGTGATGCAAATGATGCTAAAGATGGGTGGCTTAAATTACTATCCAAATATGACACTAGGTAATTTGGATCATGATGTATGGCAGAAGATGCGCAATGGGTTTGCTCGCTTTGGCTTGGGAGTTAAAACGGGAATTGATTTGCCTGGAGAAACAACGGGAATTAAAGGTGATACTGGTGCTGATCATAGCGGTAATGCTTTGGACGAGGCTTTTGGTCAATATGATACCTTTACTCCTATTCAATTAGCACAGTATGCTGCGACCATTGCAAATGGTGGCTATCGAGTACAGCCACATGTAGTTGGTTCGATTTCACAACGACAAAAAAATTCTTCGATTGATCAACTCCAGACTACGATTCCAACTAAGGTTTTGGGCACTGTAGGATGGACTTCTGCTGAACGTGAAGTGATTTGGAAGGGAATGAACTTAGTGGTAAATGGAACAGGTCCTTACGTGACTGGTTCAAATTTGAAGTCAATTAAGCCTGGTATTTATGCCAAAACTGGAACAGCTGAAACGTTTACCAAGGGTCAACAGACTTATAGTTCAACCGGAATTTCGTTTGTGCCAAACAGTGATGTAGCTATTGCAGTAGCTATTCCAGGAATTTCAAATCAAGCACAAGATGGAATTTCATCAGAGTTTACTAAGAAGATTTGGGAAGCTTATTGGAAAGATGTTGAAAATTCTGATAACAAGTAGATATTAAAAAATAAAAGTAAAATCCTTGATTTGTGTTATAACAAATTGAGGATTTTACTTTGTTACACAATAATTATTCAAGATAAAGTATGAGAGTGGCTTATGATGATATCTAAAAAAATATTAAGGCAGCAAGCTCTGGAAAATTTAAAAAGGGTCACAACATCACAGAGGGTTGAACTGTTAACGCAGTTACCTAAAATGGTTACTCAACTAGTACAATGGAAAACGAGCCAAGTAGTGGCCGTTTCAATGGCGACTACATTTGAAATTCCGACTAGTTTGCTAATTCAGATTGCTTTTCAGCAACAAAAAACAGTTGTGGTACCTAAAGTTAAAACTAAAACTGTAATGGAATTTGTTGTAGTGACACCAGAGACTATTTATGAAAAAAGTACATTTGGAATTTTGGAACCAATTACTGGGCAAATAGTTCCGCCTAATATAATCGATTTATTCGTAGTTCCAGGTTTGTTTTTTAGTGCTGATGGTCATCGTATTGGATTTGGAGGAGGATACTATGATCGATATTTAAGACAAAGTAAGGGTTATCGAGTAGGAATGACGATAGCTAATAATTGGCAACCAATACCAACGTGGAATGTTGAAGAAATGGATCAGCCTATGGATAAAGTAATAAAACTAACGATCGAATAAGGACAAGATATGGTAAGATATTTCTGTATCATAACTGATATGGTGATTTCAAAAAATATTTAAAAAGTATGTAAAAAACGAGGTGTTAAATGGAACAACGACCAATGCAAACTTTTAAAGATGTGCTAAATTTACTAAAAGTTTATGATATTTATATTCACGTGGGTGAGCGTTTGTGGGATATAGAGTTAGCAGCTATTGAAGTTGATAATTTGGCTAAAGCAAGTTTAATTGATAACGATTTATATTTGCGAACTAAATTGGTATTAGAACGAGAACATCGCTTAGAATTAAAAAAATAAATTAAATCGCTTTCATTGACTTTTATAGGATTTGTTTTGTACAATATAAAAGGTTATTGAAAACGCATACATTGAAATCTTGCGGGGGAGTATTTTAAGATGCAAAAAGATAAATTAATTGGTGTTGATTTAGGTGGTACAACGATCAAGTTTGCGATTATGACTGCGGATGGTGAAATTCAGCAAAAATGGTCGATTCGTACCAACGTTTTAGATGATGGAGAACATATCGTACCTGATATTGTTGAATCAATTAATCATCATCTTGATCTATATGAATTACCAAAAGAACGTATTATTGGAATTGGAATGGGAACTCCAGGTACGGTTGATTATCAAAAGGGAACAGTCCGATCAGCTTATAATCTAAATTGGCAAGAGACGCCAGTTCAAGTTAAAGCTGAAATTGAACAAGGAACTGGCTTACCTTTGACAATTGATAATGATGCTAATGCAGCTGCTTTGGGAGAACAATGGCGTGGTGCCGGTGAAAATGCACAAGAAGTGGTCTTCATTACATTAGGAACTGGTGTTGGCGGTGGAATTATCAATGATGGTCACTTGATGCATGGAGCTTATGGAACAGCTGGTGAAGTAGGTCATATTGTTGTTAAACCTGATGGATACCTATGTACATGTGGAAACCATGGTTGTTTGGAACAATATGCTTCAGCAACGGGGGTTGTTCACCTTGCTCAAGACTTGGCAGAAGCATATGCTGGAAAATCAGAACTAAAAGCGATGATTGATGATGGAGCTGAGGTGACATCTAAAATTGTTTTTGATTTAGCTAAAAATGATGATTATTTGGCAAATGAGGTGGTTGATCAAGTTGCATTCTATCTTGGATATGCCTCAGCTAATTTGGCTAATACTTTAAATCCATCAGCTATCGTTATTGGTGGCGGAGTTTCAGCAGCTGGACCTTTCTTATTAGAACGAGTGAAAACTAACTTTATGAAATTTGCATTCCAACCAGTACGTGAAAATACTGACATTAAATTGGCAGTTTTAGGAAATGATGCTGGAGTTTATGGAGCTGGTTTGTTATCTAAACAAGCATAATCAAGCTGAAATAAATAAAGATTTACTCAACTTTTTTGGGGAAATCTTTTTTTTGGTAATGTAGCGTTATACTTTTGTTATAAAAATGTAAATATTAAATTTCTTTTAAAATGGTAAAGAAAGCTAAAAGATGTTAAAATTTACTTAATGTAAGAATATGAAATTTTTAACAGTTGAATGAATCCCTATTTAAAGGGAATTAAACCAATAGCTAGATAATTAAAGCGTTTCTGTAATTGAAAATAAATGAGAATATGCGATAATATTTGTTATAGTTATCAATACTGTCAAAATTATTTTTTACATTAGTTGCTAACTGTCAGAATTTATTTACAAAACAATATTAGTAAGTAATCCTATAGTAATTAAGGATTACCTCAACAAATATACTCGAAGGGGTACAAAAATGTCGAATTTAGAAAATATAAAACTGTCAAATACTGGTAAAATGATCGTTGCTGCAGCAGCAGTAACGGCTGGGGCATTGGTACAAATTAATCAAAATGATCAAATGGTTAACGCTGATGATACGAAAGCAGCGGTTCAAAATCTTGGACAATCAACTAATACATATAAAATTCAATCAGGTGATACTTTAACTAAAATCGCTAAAGCTAATGATGTATCTTTAGATGATTTGGTAAAGTTTAATGGTATATCTGATAAGAATATGATTATTGTTGGTGAAACTCTACAATTATCAGCCAACAATACTGATGCTAAAACATCAGAAGCTAATACTACCAGTGATGCTTACACCGCTGTTGATGGGACTAAGATCACTGACTTACAATACAATGTCAATGCTGATTCTGATAATGATAACTTCATGACTGTTTCAGAATATAATGCATGGGTTAATGGTGGACGTCACGAAGCTGAAGCAGCTTCAGAAGCTACAACTGAAGATGCTAAGTCAACAGAAACTGCTGTATCATCAGAAGCTACAACTGACACAGCTGCAACAAGCGATGCTGATGCAGCTGTTGACGGAACTAAAGTTGCTGACTTACAATACAACGTCAATGCTGATTCTGATAACGATGGCTTCATGACTGTTTCAGAATATAACGCATGGGTTAATGGCGGACGTCACGAAGCTGAAGCAGCTTCAGAAGCTACAACTGAAGATGCTAAGTCAACAGAAACTACTGCATCATCAGAAGCTACAACTGACACAGCTGCAACAAGCGATGCCAATGCAGCTGTTGACGGAACTAAAGTTGCTGACTTACAATACAACGTCAATGCTGATTCTGATAACGATGGCTTCATGACTGTTTCAGAATATAACGCATGGGTTAATGGCGGACGTCACGAAGCTGAAGCAGCTTCAGAAGCTACAACTGACAATGCTAAGTCAACAGAGACAGCTGCATCATCAGCTACAGCTGACACAGCTGCAACAAGCGATGCTAACACAGCCGTTGATGGAACTAAAGTTGCTGATTTACAATATAATGCCAATGCTGATTCTGACAATGACGGCTTCATGAATGTCTCAGAATATAATGCATGGGTTAATGGTGGACGTCACGAAGCTGAAGCTGCACCTAAGGCTGCTACAACTGACAATACTAAGTCAACAGAAGCTGCTGCTCCAGCAGCTACAGAGACTGCTACACCAGCAAAAGAAACTGCAACTACTAACAACAGCCAAAATCAAGGTTCTTGGTATGATGTAGCAATGTCATTGACAGGAATCCCTTATGTTTGGGGCGGACACACACCAGCAACTGGATTAGATTGTTCAGGATTTACTGCTTGGGTTTATAACCACTCAGGAATGACTTCTAACTTCCCAGCCTATACTGTGGCACAAGAAAGTGCAACAACTAGCATTTCTGTTTCTGCAGCTCAACCAGGAGACCTTTTGTTCTGGGGAACACCAGGAGCAACTTACCACGTAGGAATTTATCTTGGAAATAACCAATTTATTGCTGCACCACAACCAGGAGATGTTGTGCGTGTACAAACTCTTACAGCTTCATGGATGCCAAGCTTTGCTGGAACTTTACGTTAATATAAAATAAAAAAACTCGTGACTTTTTAATGGTCATGGGTTTTATTTTAAGTAAAAATAGAGTAAGGAGAGTAAAATGCCATATAGAGATTCATATGTTGCGCAAATACGAAAATATATTGGTCATGATTTTAAATTGGTAATGCCAACAATTGATGTTGTTATTGAGAAGTCCGGCAAATTGATGTTAATTTATAATCGTGATTTTAATGGCTGGTCATTTCCTGGTGGTTATGTAGAACCTGAGATGTCCTGGGCTGAGAATGCCATCCGTGAAGCTCAAGAAGAATCGGGGTTGATGGTTGATCCGGATGATCTTAAGCTGATTGGATCAGTTTCTGGTGAAAATTATCGAGCTAAATATGCAAATGGGGATGAAACTCAACTTTTTACTAACGTTTTTTTTACTTCCGTTGTACAGCATGAATTAATGGAGATCGATCAAACAGAAATTGATGCTAAAAAATGGATGACCCTTGCTGAAATTGAAGAAGTCAATTTAACATTTGCTGGCCAGGCTGTTTACGATGTTTACAAAAAGTACCTAGCGACAGGTCAAACACAGATAATTACCAAAAATGACTAGTTTAATTAGATTATGTTAACTTTTTTATGCTAAAATTAATAGTATAAATTTATCAGAAATCTAGAGGGAATTTTTTATGTGGTATACCATAATTGCAATTATCGTCATTTACTTAGTTTTGACTTTTGGGCTGCGTTACTGGACGGCCTTTTCTTTGAAGCGAAAAGCAACCGTGTTGGAAAGTGAAGAATTTGAGCAACAAAGTCGAAATGGTCAAATCATTGATTTGAGAGATGCAGCTGACTTTAAAAGTAAGCATGTTTTGGGTGCACGAAATATTCCAATGCAATATTTGATGCAAAACACTTCAGCAATTCGTCGGGATAAGCCAGTGTATTTTGTTGATGCCGACAACCAAGCTGCTGGAAGAGTTGCAGGAAAGTTAAAAAAAGAAGGTTATACTGATGTTGTGGTCCTTAAAGGGGGCATGTCAAAGTATACTGGTAAAACTAAATAAAAAAATGAGAGGCTAGGACAAATCTGTCCTGGCCTCTCTATGTGTATTAGGAATAATTGTTCTATCCCCTATTTATTAACGGGCAGTATGTGAATTTCCGGCCTTGCGAGCTCCGCGAATTTCAGTAGCTTCGAATTGAGCTTCTTCTTTTTCGATGGGTTCGATTGCAATTTTATGATAAACCTTAGCGACTCCGGCTAGACTGGCAATGGTTCCAACAACTCCTGTTAACATTCCTAAACCAAATTTTTTCATAATAAACACCTCATATTCTTTTAATACTTATATTTTATCACGAAACTACTTAAGATATGTCTAAAAGCTGTGAAAGGAAATAAAATGCAAAAAATAATTGTGATTGCTGGACCCACGGCAGTCGGAAAAACAGATTTATCACTTCAACTGGCTAAAAAATTTGATGGGGAGATTATTTCTGGTGATTCGATGCAAATTTATCGACACCTTGATATAGGGACGGCTAAGGCTACAAAAGCTGAACAGGATCAAGTCCCCCATCACTTGATTGATCTATTAGAACCAACTGAAAATTTTTCAGTGGCTCAGTTTGTAAGGAAGGCGCAAGAGAATATTCATGAAATAGCAAGCCGAGGTAAAATTCCTATTATTGTAGGTGGGACTGGTTTTTATCTCCAAGCATTATTAGGGGATCGTCCTTTGGCACCAGTCGATGATGTTCAAATCGAACCGGATTTTATTACAGCTTGGGAGCAACAAGTTGCGCAAATTTGGTGAAAATCCATTACGTGAAGCTTTGGCCAAGGTTGATTTAGTGAGTGCAGAGCGTATTTTACCAGGTCAAATTCGGCGTATGATTCGAGCCTTAGCGATTAGTCAAACAAAGGGACAACCATTTTCTAGCTTACAGCCGCAACCTAAAAGGCAATATGATGCTTATATCATTGGCTTAGATACTGATCGTCAAGTTTTGTATGATCGAATTAATCAGCGCGTTGATCACATGTTAACTTTAGGCTTAATGGATGAAGTTGCTATGGTTTCTGAATTACCAGATGCAGCGACGGCTAAAAAAGCAATTGGGTATAAGGAATTATTCCCTGTTTTGGATCAGTCTGAAACATTAGAACAAGGTGTGGCGGAGTTAAAACAAGCCTCAAGGCGTTATGCAAAAAGGCAATTAACGTGGTTTAGGAATCAATTTAATGATATTAATTGGTATGATTTGGTAAAAAATCCAGCCCAACTTGATGAAATTGAAACTGATATTCAGAATTTCATGGCATAAAAGCTAACATCAAATTCCTTAAATTTGACTAAAATGACTATAATATAGCTTATTGAAGGAGTAAAGGAGAATAAAAATGACACGAACACGGCAGTTAAGGCAAGATTTAGCAATTCTACCGATGGGGGTAGTTTCGCAATTAACTGGATTAAGTGCGCGACAAATCCGTTACTATGATCAGCAAAATTTAATTAATCCGGAGCGTGGATCTGGTAAACAACGTCGTTATTCGTTGAATCAGATTGAACGATTAATGGAAATTGCGGATTATTTAGATGCTGGTTATTCAATTGCTGATATTCACGCCGTTGATCAAAAGAAGCAAAAAAAAGCTGCTACTCTCGATCAAGATGCAGTTCGTCGGTCATTACAAGCCGAATTTATTCAAATTGGTCGTTTTGGAACAAGCCAAAGAGGGGATATATCATGACAAAACATAAGTATTCAAAGAATGAAATTAAAGAGATTATTGCAAAAGAAAATGTACAATTTTTGCGGCTTCAATTTACGGACGTTTTTGGAACCATTAAAAATGTCGAGGTACCAGTATCACAGGTGGATAAAGTACTGAATAATAAGATGATGTTTGATGGTTCATCTATTGATGGTTTTGTTCGAATTGAAGAGTCTGATATGTATTTGTATCCTGACCTAGATACCTTCATGATTTTTCCTTGGGCAACCGATGAAAACGGGGGTAAAGTTGCTCGTTTAATCGCAGATATTTATACAGTTGATCATCAACCTTTCGCGGGAGATCCACGTAGTAATTTGAAACGTGTCTTGAAAGATATGCAAAAACGAGGATTTAAAGAATTCAATTTGGGTACTGAGCCAGAATTTTTCTTATTTAAAATGGATGAAAATGGTGAGCCAACCATGAAATTAAATGATCATGGGGGGTATTTTGATTTGGCTCCATTGGATTTGGGTGAAAATACTCGACGTGAGATTGTTTTGGAAATGGAAAAGATGGGCTTTGAAGTTGAAGCAGCGCATCATGAAGTCGCTCCTGGACAACATGAAGTTGACTTTAAATATTCAGATGCTTTAGATGCGGCTGACAACATTCAAACTTTTAAGATTATTGTTAAAACGATTGCACGTAAACATGGTTTATATGCAACTTTCTTGCCTAAACCGGTAACAGGCATTAACGGGAATGGAATGCATGTTAATATGTCGCTTTTCAATGAAAATGGTAACATTTTTTATAATGAAAGTGATGAATTACAATTATCAGAAGAAGCTTATCAATTCATGGGCGGAATTTTGGAACATGCAGCCTCATTTACGGCTATTACAAATCCAACAGTAAACTCATATAAGCGTTTGACACCTGGTTTTGAGGCTCCTGTTTATGTAGCTTGGTCGGCTTCTAATCGTTCGCCAATGGTTCGAATTCCAGCAGCGCGTGGAAATTCAACCCGTTTAGAGTTGCGTTCAGTTGATCCGACTGCCAATCCGTACACTGCGTTTGCAGCTATTTTAACTGCTGGTTTAGATGGACTTGATCGCGAATTAACACCAAATCATGCGGTGGATCAAAATATTTATCTAATGGATGAAAACGAGCGGAAAAGGGCAGGAATTACTAATTTGCCAGATACACTATTGGCAGCATTAGATCAATTCGAAGAAGACGAAACCATGGTAGATGCTTTGGGAAAAAATATGGCTAATACTTTTGTTGCTGCTAAACGAGTTGAATATGCTTCATATCGGCAACATGTGTCACAGTGGGAAATTGATACGTATATTCAACAATATTAATGTTAGATTAAATAAAAATTTATCAAAAGTATGATTTTAACGTGACTTTTCACGCTAGGCCTTGAAAGTCCAAATAACTTTCGGGCTTTTTTAATAGTTAAAGGCAATGGATTACTGGTTAATAGAATTTTTAAGAAAGATTATAGAGTGATAAATTGGCATATCAATTCTAAAGGAACAGTGTAAAATTAAGATTATAAATCGTTAATAAAATTTTCAGGAGGTTGGTTATGGAGCAGACACCATATTTGAAAACTGAGATACTAGATGAGCGTGCTCAGTTTTCAAACGCATTAGAAGCAAAATTGCAATATATTAGTGATGTACAGCAGGCGATCAATGAAGATAATGATCGCAAACTGTTTCAACTATTAGATAGCAAGAAATATTCAACTATTATTAAAGAACAAATTGATGTCACTGATAATCAACGTGATTTTAGAATGATTGATGATTTGATGGAAGCATTATCACATCATTTATCGCAACGATTAATTCAATACTTATCAGAAAGATTCCCTTTTTTCTATTATGAAGAAGATACACGAGGAGTATATCAACTTTATTTTGGAAATTGGTGGGATCGTCGTCATTTTGGATTGTTAGATCCGATTACGGTGACTTTTATTTTTGATGAAGACGAGTACGAAATGTTACAAAAATCAGTTGAATTAGCAACTGAAGGGCGCCGTTATCATACTGATATTATTGAGAAAACAACTAAAGCAAACGAAAAATTACAAAAGATTGTAGATAAACAAGATGAACGCGACCAGGAACGTGATCAATTTCAAAAAGAATTGGAAAAGATCGGCGAAAAGCCTGGTATGTTTGAATCACAAGAGAATAAAGCGCGCCGTGAATTTTTAAAACAACGGTTGAGTGAAATTCGCAGTATGGATGAAAAAGCTTGGGAAGTTCCCAAATTAATTGCTGAGAACAATGATTTAATCCTAAATTATTCTAAAGAAGATACCATTTTGATTTATGAGCAACGGGCAATTAATGACCAATTTGGTAACTTTGAAAACTTTAAAGTCGCTGTTAAGGATCTCTATCGTGATTACGTAAAACAATTAGATGATCGACCATTATCAACGAATGGAGGACGAATCCATGACTGATCATATTCAAGGACATTTAACAGCCTATACAGACTTACTGCAAAATGACGTTGAAAAAATTTCAAAACAATTAAAGGAAATTAATTTACTAAATACTGTGAATGATCCACATGCTATTCACAAAGGTTTGGCACAACTGGTCGGGTATCAATTAGATACTAATTGGGTTGTGGCACCACGTCAATATAAAACAACTGATTGGTATTTATTGGCTATGCATCGTTTCTTATCGTTAGCTGGAGCTACAGGATATGATCTTCTGACACCAGAGGATCGTGAAGAATTAGCAATGGTCTTTCAGCAACTTCAAGTGCCGGGAGTTTTTCAATTTGTAGAAAATCCAGGTCAAGCTGGTGGTGTCTACTTTATGGAGATGGGAACGAAACAAAAACTATTTTATTGGTCATTGGAACGTCAAGAGCTACTGTTCAATTCGCATGCATTGACAAGCTTGTTAGTTGATAATTATCTATCCAAAGATATTGCTGATAATATTAGAATTATTGCTGATCTATTAAGAACTTTCGGTCATTATTTAGAGTCAACCTTTGGGTATCATGTCGATTATAATATTTTGGAAACAGCAGATGAGTACCTATATTCCATAACTCAAAATGGAATTTCTGAAGGAATGTTGGATCGTTTGTTTGTGCTTTCAGCAGAATCAAACTATTTCATGCAGGCTATCACGAATGGGGCAGCAATGATACTAGATCGAGACGTTGAAATGCGTATCTTTTATGATCAAAATCCACAAGCTTTGGGAGACAAAGAATGGCATTTCCAAGTTTTGGATGGACAAGATAGTATCTCATGGTTAGATATTCTTCTAGATTACAACTTTATAGGTTCTTGGTATTTGAATGAACGGCATAATATTGAAATAGCCTCGAATCAAATTATTTTTGATGAAGGCACATTGACAGTAAAATCAGAAGTAGTTAATGTTGAAATTTTACAACCACGGAGTGTTTAAGAATGGAATTAGATTTTGCGACATATTTACGCTTGGCGCGGGCCATGTTTTTGACAGTCCCTGATGAATGGGAACGGCCTTTAAAGCGAGATGATTTATTATTAAATGATTATCTTAATTTGATGCAAACACTAACCAGTTTGTCATCTCAAACAGAGGCGATTAATTTTAATTTAAAAGGGACAAAGATGGTTATATCTGACCCAAGCAAAACTTTATTTGCACAAGGCCTTATCCAATTTCTATTGATCAGTTTAAAGCAACAATGGACCCATTTAATGGTATTAGAAGCTGAGGATTTAGAAAAATTAAGAAAATTCCCACAACGTAACTTAAACCATCAATATATGGGATTGATGACAATGTTACTTAATAGCTATCATCAAAAAAGGCAAAGTGATTTTGAGCATGCTTGGCATTCATATTTAAAACTAGGTTTGTTTGAATTAAACTTAGAACCAGTTGAATTAAATGAATTAGTTATGCAACAACTCAATCAGATTGACGAATAAATAAAAAAGAGGTTGGGATTAAATAATCCTAGCCTCTTTTTGTTTTAAATATATATTATTTTATTTGTTTAGTGTCAAATTTAGAACGTTTTTCTTTTGGTTGAAAAGCTTGTAAGAACACAGTACTAATAATTAAAATTGCTCCAATAAAGTCAATCCAACCAAAGTTAATATGGAAGAGGGTCACACTTAAAATGGTAGCAATTAGTGGTTCAACGGCTCCCAAGGTACTAGCAGTTGTTGGTGTAATAAGGGTCAAACTTTGTATGAAGATGAGATAAGCAAAGGCTGTTCCTAAAATAATTGAGAAAGCTAATAAACTAATGATTTTAGGTGTAAATTGAGGCACATTTTGCCAAACTGGATGTAGAAAATTAGAAAAGATTCCGGCAATTAACATGGCCCAACCAGAAATCGAAACAGCCCCAAAGTTATCAATTAACTCTTGTGGTAATAAAGTATAAAAGACGGTCGCGACAGCAGCAATCAAGCCCCAAAGGAGGGCAAGCTTTGACATAGCTAAATTCCCGATTTGACCGTGGGTAGCTAGTAAAAAGGTTCCAATTACGGCTAAGATAATTGAAATGACATCTTGTTGCCGAGGAAAACGGCGTTTCATTAATGCTAAGAAAATAACAATCATGATGGGGTTAGTGAACTGTAAGACGGTTGCCGTAGCAGCATTTCCAAAATGGATAGCCATAACATAAGCATACTGAATTGAAAACATACCCACAATTGAAAAAATTAATAACTGAATCAAACTACGGGGTGTTTTAAAAGGTGCTAAAATTTGCTTTGGTCTTCTTAAGCCAGCAAAAATAAGAATTAGGGCGCCTGCGGTTAATAATCTAAAAGTAGCAAACCATTGGGAATTAATCCCTAGTTCTAATAATACTTTGACAGCAATACTGTTTAAGCCCCAAAAGACAGGGCCGGCAATGGCAAAAATTAATCCTTTTGTTTGGTTCGACATAGTGCCTCCTAAAAAAATATGATGGTTTCATTGTAGCAGAAGTTTGAAGTTATGGTGTTTCTGCGTCAATTAATTTGTGCTATGATGGTTTTTAGTGGTTCGTAACCATCCCACGCATAAAAGCCTTACTTTGATTGTAAAGGATTTATAATAAAAAACTAGGAGTAATAAGATGAAGTTAAGAAATAAGTGGTCTGCTCGAGAAATAGCTTTGATGAGTATTGTGGCCGGACTGTATGTAGCGGTGACCTGGTTGGTAGCTCCTTTTGCTTATGGGCAAATTCAGTTACGTTTATCGGAGGGATTTAATCATTTGGCAATATTCAATAAACGCTATATTATTGCTGTTACCATTGGTGTCTTTATTGCTAATTTGACTTCACCATTAGGAATTGTGGATGTTATTTTTGGAACTTTGGGGACCCTAGTGATGACCAGCTTATCATATTGGGCAACCAAAAAAGTTGACCAAATATGGATGAAGTTGACCATAAGTATTGTCATTGACACCATTATGATGTGGTCGGTTGCTGTAGAACAATATTGGATTTTTAAACTACCTTTTTGGTTAAGCTATGGTTGGTTAGCGGCAGGTGAGCTTTGCTCATTAGTTATTGGTGCTATCTTAATTTATTTTTTACAAAAAAGAATCGATTTGTCAATTTAGAAGTAGGTGAAACAGATGATTTCTCAAGATTATCAAAACCAAATTGTGTTTATTACGGGTGGCGCTTCTGGAATTGGGCTAGCTCAAGTACAAACCTATCTGGATTTAGGAGCACGCGTATGGGTGTTGGATCGACACTTAGTTCCCATTCAGCATGATAATTTAATTACATTCCAAGTTGATTTGGGGGATGTACGGGCGGTAACGGCTTGGCTGAAAGAAACCGATTTAAGTCAAATTGATATTTTTTTAAGTACAGCAGGGGTGCTAGATGCTTTCACACCAGCATTAGATACTAATTATGAAGCGATTCAACAATTGATGGCAATTAATGTGAATGCAGCAGTGCAAATTACTTTACCGATTTTAGCCGGAATGGTTAAACGGCAGCGAGGTACTATTGTTTATATGACTTCAATTGCGGGTCAAGTGGCTGGTGGTGGTGGTGCAGCTTATACCATGTCCAAACATGCATTGGTTGGCTGGATGAAACAGTTGGCTTTGGATTATGCAGATAAAAATATTCATATTAATGGAATTGCTCCTGGGGCAGTGAATACGCCTATGAATGCGGCTGATTTCGCTGGTGATGGTGCCATGGCCAAAGAAGTTGCAGCTCAAACGCCGATACATCGGTGGTCTCAGGCTCAGGAAGTCGCTGATTTAACACTCTATTTGACTAGCCCTGAAGCACGGTATGTTCAGGGACAAGTTTTTACGATTGATGGCGGATGGACGATTAAATAAAGTAAATCGGATAATCTTTGATTGGCAACGGCTGATTGAAGGTTGTTTTTGGTTATTACGTCTGATATTCAACTTATTTTGTTTACATAATGGTAGATGCAACTAGGAGAAGTTGGCTTTGTGTTGACTAATTACAATAGGCA